>Ga0208883_100034_pt1 | contig 209854 bp, 191 predicted proteins | sample LakWasMet43_HOW7_2_FD_183881 | JGI IMG/M metagenome (GOLD analysis project Ga0208883, IMG submission 183881) | Freshwater sediment methanotrophic microbial communities from Lake Washington under simulated oxygen tension - Sediment Metagenome... | ecosystem: Environmental > Aquatic > Freshwater...
TTGAATGCGGCTAAAACCGCCTGTGTCACGCCGACGCCTGTCTGTGTAGCGCCGCAAGTGTTGAATGCGGCTAAAACCGCCTGTGTCACGCCGACGCCTGTCTGTGTTGCACCGCAAGTGTTGAATGCGGCTAAAACCGCCTGTGTCACGCCGACCCCGGTCTGTGTTGCGCCGCAAGTGCTGAACGCGGCTAAAACCGCCTGTGTCACGCCGACGCCTGTCTGTGTTGCACCGCAAGTATTGAACGCGGCTAAAACCGCCTGTGTCGCGCCGACGCCTCCCGTCTGCGTCGCACCGCAGGTGTTGAATGCGGCTAAGACCGCCTGTGTCGCGCCGACGCCTCCTGTCTGCGTTGCTCCGCAAGTATTGAATGCGGCTAAAACTGCTTGTGTCGCGCCGACGCCTCCTGTCTGCGTCGCACCGCAAGTGTTGAACGCGGCTAAAACCGCTTGTGTCGCGCCGACGACTCCCGTCTGCGTTGCGCCAAAAGTGCTGAATGCTGCGAAAACGGCCTGTGTATCACCGACACCGGTTTGTAAAGCGCCACAAGTATTGAATGCCGCGAAAACAGCCTGTGTAACGCCTGCACCAACTGCATGTGGCACTACGGAGCATGATGACGATGGGCATGACGACGACGGACATCAATCCAGCGGCTTACCAACCCTGACGGCACCGGACAAAGTCTCGGTCCATGCCGGTGAGCTATTAACGCTAGCGGTTACTGCGTTCGACTGTGCTGATCGCTCCATCGAGATTCAAGCAACAGGCTTGCCTGAGGGTGCAACGATAGTGAACAGTATCGACCCGCAATTGCATATGCCGAAGGCCGTTATCTCTTGGACACCGTCCGTTAACGCGGATGACGATGATGTAAAAATCGTCTTGAAAGCTGTTGCAACCGATGTTGACAACAAAAAAACCACATCGGCTCCAAAAACAGTGGTGATCAAAGTACTGCCAGCGGTTCAAGCGCCAGCAGAGGATGACGATCATGTGGTCAAGAGACATGTCGTAGCTAGCGCCCAATATGTCGAGAAATCGAAAAAATTGGGTGTGGCAGGGCAAGTGGTTTGGGAAAAAGACAGCACTGTGCAAGAGCGCAAGGCAATCACGGCAGCCGAAACCGCCGTGATTACCAATGCGGCTACCGGTGCTGAATTGGGAACTGCCTTAGTCGGTGCGGATGGTAAATGGAGAAAGGTTATAGCCATTAACCCAGTTTCCGCGCCATGCTCAATCGATGTGTCGTTCCATAACAAATCGGGCGTTAAAGTCGTAAAAGGCGTCAGTCATTGTAAAAAATAAGGCACTTAAAACGCCTTGGTTTTAAATAATGTATTGATTTCCCATAACCTTAAGAGCCGCCCGCATCAAATGTGGGCGGCTCATTAAGTTCGGAGTATTTAAATATGAAAAATAAAGTTTTTTTTACCGTAATGACTGTTTTAGTCTGTATTTTTAGTATTAATGCCCATGCTGCGGAAGTAGGGCAGCCGGCGCCGCAGTTTACTTTGCCATCGTTGCTGCAAGATAAACCCACCAGTCTGCAGCAATATAGCGGCAAAGTTATTTATCTTGATTTTTGGGCTTCATGGTGCGCGCCTTGCAGAACGTCTTTCCCTTTATTAAATAAACTCCATCAAAAACTTAAAGCCCAAGGTTTTGAAGTTGTGGCTGTCAATCTGGATGAAGATAAAGCTAAGGCCGAAGAGTTTCTAAAAGAAATTCCAGTTGAATTTACCATCTTGCGCGATGCGAAAGGCGAATGGTCCGATAAATTTGTGGTTGAATCCATGCCTACCTCGTTCATTATCGATAAACAGGGTGTTATTCAAAATATTCATAAAGGTTTTACCAGCGACGATATTAACGAGCTTGAACATAAAATTACCGAATTATTGGCAAAAAAATAATCGATGCTTATGAAGATTATCAATATTTTTATGATAGTAGGCATTGTCGTTACCAGCGCCGCCTGTACTGAAGTGTTACCCAGGCAGCGCGGCAATCTGGCGCTTCCGCAGATGGCTTATACAACCGACAGTCAGGAGTTCGCTTTACGCCAACATATTGCCAATAGTAAGGAGGCGGCAGTAGGTGGTTATGGCGGCGGCGGCGGCGGTTGCGGCTGCAATTGATCCTGCTTTGTGTTCGGGAAATCTCTAAAAACACCGGTTTGGAACCCATGAGACAGGGTTTTTCGATCCCGATTTTTGGAAAATAATTTTTAGAGATTCTCTTCCGGTTAAAAGATGACAATGAGAGTCCACATGAAACATCGAAAAAAAAATAATGCCATCGTCAGGTTGGGCTGCGCAGCCCTAGCCTTGCCTGGCTTAATGCAAACAGCCACGGCCGGGCGGGTCGAAGAAACATACAATGCCGATTTCCAATATGGCCATTATTCGGAAGGCAAGCAGCGCATGGAAGTCGACATTTTTGAAGGTGCGCTGTCGGCTCCCATAGGCAAGGCCATTACGGCCAATGTTGGAATACTTCGCGACATGGTTTCCGGTGCCTCTCCGGTTTATAACTTTAGGGAAAATGGCCAGATTAAGCAGAGAATTAGTAGTGCGTCACCTACCAGCCAATGTGGTGAGTCGATATGCGAGCAGCGCGACCAGATTACCGGGGGAGCAACCTATTTTCTGGATGCATCGTCGATTAGTATTGGCGGCGGTCTATCAAGAGAGCATGACTATACGTCCAGATTTTTCAATACCAATTACAGTATTGATTTAAATAAAAAGCTGACCACACTCAACTTTGGGGCATCGGTGGCTTTTGATGATATTGAGCCTTCGCCTTCGACTTGGAATCCGGCGTCTAGGCCCAATGGTTGGGCGTCTTACAAAACCGGTCAGAATTATTTAATTGGTGTTTCTCAAGTTATCGATAAGGATACTTTATTTCAAAGCAATATGACCTTCGGTTATAGCAAGGGCTTTCTGACGGATCCCTATAAACAAGTTGGCGTTGAAGGTATGGGGGCATTTAGTCTTTCAGAAGTTCGTCCGGGAGATAAATTTCAATGGGCATGGTTGAACCAATATGTTCGCCATTTTGGACAATTTAATGATGCGGCGCTGCATATCGATTATCGCTATAGTCTGGATAGTTGGGGCTCGCATGCGCATACCTTTGAGGCAAGCTGGCATCAGCCGATTGCCGACGGTTGGCAAATCATTCCACGCTTTAGATATTATTCGCAGGATAAGGCGGATTTTTATCAACCGATATTCAACGATACGGTTAACTTCGCTAATATGACTCTGAATAATAATTCCGCATATTCCAGCGATTATAGGTTAGCGGGGTTCGGTGCATTATCGGGCGGCATAAAGTTAAGCAAGGAAATTACCAACTTAAAGGGAATTCATTCGGCTAAGTTTCAAACTGGCATCGAATACTATGCGCATCAATCCGACCTGCAATTGGGCGGCAATAGTCAAGGCAGTTTTGCCGATTTTAATTATTATTTGATTACGGCCTCGTTTAATTTGAGGTTTTAAGAAATCCAGGCTGAAAAAACCGATTGGAGATCAATGCTACAGGTATTTAATTTTGAATTTAAGGCCATGGGTTCGCCGTGCTCCATGCAATTTTTCGCGGACTCAAAGTTAAAGGCAGAAGCGGTATATCGGTTAGCCGTTGATCGTATTGCTCAACTGGAACAACGTTATTCCCGTTATAGGGACGATAGTTTGATTACAGAGATCAATCGGCGTGCCGGGTCGGGTATTAAGACGCCACTGGATTCGGAAACCTTGGCTTTATTGCAATATGCGGATCATTGCTATCGGGAAAGTAAGCAGTTGTTCGATGTGACTTCGGGGGTGTTGAGGCGGTTATGGAATATTAACCAAGCAGAATTGCCATCGAAGAATGAAATTAAAGCCATATTGCCGCTAATCGGCTGGAAAAAAGTGCAATGGAATCAGGAAACCATTTACCTGCCTCTTACTGGCATGGAATTGGATTTTGGCGGGATTGTTAAGGAATATGCGGCGGATTCCGCTGCCGGATTATTCCTCCAGCATGGCATCAATAGCGGCATTGTCGAATTAGGGGGGGATATTAGAGTGATAGGCCCATTACCGAATGGGCAAGGTTGGCCGGTAGCGATTCGCGATCCTCGTCAGCCTGATAAAGTCGTTGCCCAATTTAAGCTTGCCTCCGGCGCATTGGCTACCAGTGGTGATTACGAACGATTCCAACTGATTGATGGTGTTCGTTACAGTCATCTACTGAATCCAAAAACCGGTTGGCCCGTAACGGGTTTGCGAGCGGTCAGCATTGTTGCTGAGCACTGTGTTGTTGCGGGCAGTGTGGCAACCATCGCCATGCTAAAAGCCAATAGCGGTTTGACATGGTTGCATGCCTCCGGATTGCCCTTTTTATGCTGTCAAAGCAGTGGGCAGATCGTTAACAAATTAGGACAGTAAAGATTATGAAAAAAATCGTATCCATAGCCATATTTTGGCTGCTTGTTATCGGCATGGTACACGCCGAAATCCCCAAAGCACTTTTGAGTATTGCCAGCTTAAATGAAGGACAATGGCCGGCCGAATACCGGCTGACCTTAAGTGTGCCCGACGACCATCACGCCTATCTCGATAAAGGCGATGACAATATTTATATCCCGGTTGCGGTAGATCCCCAAGACAAGCTGGCGGCTGCCAAGCTAAAAATTGCCGGACTACAAAAACCTTCCGGCAGCTACGACGGTGAAGTTAAAGCGACCGTGTTAAGAGGCGAAGGGGATTTCATTTTAGCGATAGCGCCCTTAGGCACAGGGCCGTCCAACGCTAATCCATTAGCGTTGGAGGTTAATTATCAGCTGTGTAACGATGTGACGCATGTTTGCTTTCGTCCGCAAACGGCACAGGTCAACTTAACATTGCCTGCCGTGTCGGCAATAAAACCACTCGGTAGTTCAGCAGTGGCCGACAGTTCGGAGGAATCCGGCGGCATTACCGATCGACTGTTGTCATTGTTTAAAAACAACCAGGACAACACCTTCATCATGTTTGGGCTCATGTTTCTTGCCGGGATTTTATCGGTTGCAACCCCTTGCGTTTATCCGATGTTGCCGATTACTTCGATGTTCATCATCAATCGAGCCAATGGCATCGCCGAAAAGGAAAAACTGCATGCCTTCGCCTATGTGATTGGCATCATAGCCACTTACACGGCATTAGGTTTAATGGCTGGGATGACTGGCGGGGCATTTAACACCCTTATGCAATCGGCTTGGGTGAATATTGGCTTTGCCTTGTTTTTTGCTTTCTTTGCCATTGCCTTGTTGGGATTTTACGAATTGGCATTCATGCAGAATGAAGTGCACTCGCTGGATCAGCATTCCGCCAGAGTTAAAGGTTTAACCGGTACTTGGATGATGGGGGCCGTGGCGGGCTTGGTGATTTCGCCGTGTGTCGGACCTATCGTATTCGCTCTGCTGCTGCAAGTTGCCGATCACATAGCCGACAAGGCCAGCGCACTGGCGGCTATGGGGCAAAGCTTGACGTTTTGGGATAAGTTGGGCGTCGCTTCGCAAGGCAGCATCATGATGGGCGGCTTCGGTTTGGGCGTTGGCTTGCCTTTCTTTACCATCAGCGTGGTCAAATTCAAGAAACTGCCCAAGGCCGGTTATTGGATGAACAAAATCAAGTATGCGTTTGGGCTGATGATTTTGTACTTCGCTTACGTCTATTTTGCCAAGGGCATGGGCGTGCTGGGCGTAGAGCCGACTGTCACCTTGTCTTTAGCCTTCGGCATGTTGGCCGTATGGATTGCCGTGGTGCATTGCAACGTGTTGACGCTGTTACCTGCCAACGCGCAACCTAACCAAAAAATGCACCATTATTGCGGGGTTATGTCGTTGGTCATCGGTGTTTGGCTGATGGTCGCCAGCTTGGGACAAACGCCGATTGTCACGGCAAGCCATGCCGATAATGTCGCGGTGGCTGGCGGTCAGAAAAACGCAAGTCTGGCGATACAGGAAGACGCCGGCATTGCCTGGTATAGAAATTTTGATGCGGCGCAAAAAGTGGCGCAACAAACCGGTAAGCCTATATTCATCGATTTTTATGCCAGCTGGTGCGCCAATTGCGTTGCATTCAAGGCGGAAGCCGCGAATAACCCCCAGTTAAACCAAACCTTAAGAGAAAAAGCCGTTGCCTTAAAATTGGTGGATAAAGAGCCTGAATTTGAAAAATTCCGTGAACACCCTGAGCATCGGCAATTGAAAATCGGCTTGCCTTATTTTGCTATTCTATCGCCCAATGGAAAGTTGATCTGGTCCAGCACCGATTACAAAGCCACCGAAAAAATGGTGACAGTCTTGTCCTCCATGGAACAAGGCAACGTTTATTAGTTTCAATTTAACCTGCCCGGTCGGAACTGTAATTGGAGCAATTTCCTATTTCATTCCGCCTGGGTGGGCTTTTTCTTCGATTGTCTTTCAAAACAAATTTCGCCTCCCATCCAATAGCATTTCGTTTCGGGTTTACGTAAACCCGGCGCAGTGCGTGCTTCTTCTCGGCCCGAAAATATAGTAGGGTTGTCTTAATTCTGTTTTCAGCCATTGTCGAAAAAAGCAATGGCTTCTCGGTTATCAATATCAAACAACCATATTTTACGCCCTCAGGCGGTTGGCTTTTGATGCGAGAGTTAACGGCAAATTAAAAGGCTGGCGATGGAGTGTTCGCTGCTTGCATAAATTACTAGCACTAATTAGCGGCGATTTTTCCGGAAGACAATCATTATCAACGAATTTCTCTCAGCAAATGCCACTAAAAAACAGCAATGTCATATGGCATCACGCCACCGTTACCCGCGCTCGGCGAGAGGATTTAAACCGGCACAAATCGGTTATTTTATGGTTTACCGGCTTGTCCGGGGCCGGTAAATCCACGTTGGCGCATGCGGTCGAAGAGAGGCTGCATCAACTGGAGTATCGCACTTTCGTTTTGGATGGCGATAATGTTCGGCACGGCTTATGCGGCGATTTGGGATTTAGCGATCAGGATCGCCAGGAAAATATTCGTCGGATAGCGGAAGTGGCTAAACTGATGCTGGAGGCCGGCACGATTACATTGACGGCGTTTATTTCGCCTTTTAGAGCGGAAAGAAATCTGGCCAGAAAACTGGTGCCGCATGGCGATTTTATCGAAATTTATTGCCGTTGCGATCTCGCCGTATGCGAACAGCGCGATGTAAAAGGCTTGTATAAGAAAGCCAGACAGGGCGAAATCAAACAATTTACCGGCATTTCCTCGCCTTACGAAGCGCCGGAAAATCCCGAGTTGACAGTCGATACCGGAGCAAAGGCTTTGTCCGAGTGTGTCGAGCAGGTTTTAAATGCGCTCAAGGAGCGCGGCATTATCGATTTGACTTAAAAAACAAGCGTGAGTATGAATATCGATGTGTTTAACGGCGATGCCGATGGTATTTGCGCGCTTTTGCAGCTAAGGCTGGCTCGGCCGGCCGAGGCGTTGCTGGTTACCGGTGTCAAGCGCGATATCGGGCTATTGGCGCGGGTATCCGCCCAAGCCGGCGACCGGCTAACGGTACTGGATGTGTCGCTGGATAAAAACCGGCAAGCCTTGCAGGCCTTGCTGGAAAAACAGGTCGAAATATTCTATATGGATCACCATCATCCGGGCGTGGTGCCGGATCATCCCGGCTTAACGGCTTTAATCGATACCGATGCCAATGTCTGCACCAGCTTGCTAATGGATGCTTATCTTGGGCATAGCTTTAGCGCCTGGGCCGTCACGGCTGCCTTTGGCGATAATCTCGACGCTAGCGCGATTGCTCTTGCCCGGCGGCTTCAACTTGCTTCGACGGATTTACAATTGTTGCGCCAACTGGGCATCTGTTTGAATTACAACGCTTATGGTTCCAGTATCGACGATTTGTATTTTGCGCCAGACGACCTTTACCGGCAGCTTTCTGCTTATGTCTCGCCGCTCGATTTTATTCGCGATAAAGCCGATATCTACCGGCAATTGCAGGACGGCTATGCCGAGGATATGCGGCGAGCATGGCGGATAAACCCGGAATATCAGTCCACGGCGGTAGCGGTATTCGTATTGCCGGATGAAAAGTGGGCGAGACGTGTCAATGGCGTGTGGAGCAACGAATTGGCGAATCGAAATCCTGACAGGGCGCATGCGGTATTAAGCCATAACCCAAGTGGCGGTTATCAGGTTAGTGTCAGGGCGCCGCTGACCAATAAAACCGGGGCGGATGAATTATGTGCACGCTTCCCGAGTGGCGGTGGGCGTAAGGCCGCCGCCGGGATTAATCGTCTTCAACAGAGCGAACTGTTGGGGTTTATAGCGGCGTTTGAAACGCAATATAGATAGTATGTTGAGCGATTTGCATGGGAAGTGCTAAATAGGAGGTAGTTTAAAAGTAGGTTACACTTTCGATCCGATAGGGCTTTCAGCTTCCAAATTGAATAGGTTGTCGTTTTAATAAAAACAGGCCGATCTTGGGGCGCAGTGTTTTTGTAAATTAAGGTTTTTAGATTCACGGCCGGCAATATGATTGCCGCCTAAACGCATTTATCGTTGCTACCGTTGAGTGGAAATAGTTGCTATGCACAGCAAGCCAATGACTGAACATTCCGGCGAGATTCAAAAGATTTTGTTTGGTCTTGGATTGGCGTATCTGATTTTTCTCGACTATGGCAGCTTGATTCCTCTCGAATTCGTTGCGCACGATATTTCGGATACATGGCAGTTTCTGTGGACGCAATGGGAGCCGTCGGGATACATCTCCTTAACCGATCAAATAACCAATGTTTTGTTGTCTGTACCGTTGGCCTTTTTTGGATTTGGTTTCATCGCCAGGCCGGGCAAATATTTTTGGAATAGCTGTACGGCTTTGCTGGTCATCGTTTTTTGCATGGCGGATGCCGCGCTTATTGAATTTTTACAATGTTTCTTACCGACACGCACACCTGCTTTTAGGGATATTTTTGCGCAGGGTCTGGGAGCGGCAATTGGCATTGTATTTTGGCTTGTTGCCGGAGATGGTTTTTCCAGGTTTGTCCTGAGTTTAACCATTAAGCAGCATCGAATCAGAAATGTATCGAGGATTTCCCAAAACAGCATAGCGGCATACAGTTTCTTGTACTTTGCCATGTTGTTGGCCATTAACGGCTATTTTAGCAATCGCTGGGTAACCGCTACGGATGCCATGCAAAAGTTGGCGGACATCCATCCGGCCCCGTTCTACGGGCACTATTTTGCAAGCACGGCTTGGGCTACGTCCAGCGTGCTCCAATACTTTGCCATGTATGTCCCGGCCGGTATTCTTTACTGGTTATGGCGATCCTCCAGGAAATCGGATATGCGCACCTTTAAGCATTGGTTTGCGATGCTTGCTGGCGCCTCCACCGCGTTTGTCGTCGAAACCGGAAAGCTGTTTATACAGGGAAAATATCCGGATACTACCAATATTCTACTGGCGGCCTTTGCCGGTTCGGGAGCGTTCACGGTGTGTTCATGTTCGCCTTGGCTAGCTGTTGACGGACAATATTCGGCAGAAAGCAAAGACGCAACCCCAGCCGTGAACATTTATTCCCCCCTTATCGTTTTTCGGCGGCTTGCGGCTCTGATCCTTTTTGCTGTCGTGGGCTTTTCCCTGCTGCATTTCCCGGTGGCGTCATTTTGGCTTTTGGGGGCAATTGCAATTTATGTTGCGGTCCTTTTGCGAAATACGGCCATATGGCTTCTGGTTATTCCGGCTATTTTGCCGATTTTGGACTTTGCTCCCTGGACGGGACGTTTTTTTTGGAACGAATTCGATCTGTTTGTAAGCAGCACTATTGCGGTTAGCTTGTGGGTGGTTCCGCGTCCTTCGTCGCAATTGCGGATTCCTAAACGTGCCGTCACCGCTCTGCTGCTGTTCGGCTTATCGACCTTGATCAGTCTGACCATAGGTTTGTTTCCCTTAGCTGACGCCGATTTCAACGCGTTTTCGAACTATTACAGCCGATATAACAGTCTGCTTGCCGGTAAAGGTTTTTTGGAGGTTACCGCTTTACTACCCTTACTCATCTATAACATCCGCTCCGGAAACAACGTTTTGCGCTACCTGTGTTACGGCATGGTTACCGGTTTGAGTGGCATGGTGATGGCTGGCGTTTGGGAGCGCGCCGTATTTCCCGGCTTATTCGATTTCTCCAGCAGTTTTAGGATTAGTGCGCTTTTTTCGAGCATGCATACTGGCGATTCGCCGGTTGAAGCCTATCTTGTCAGCGCTTTGCCATTCCTGGCGGCTTGGGTATTTTTCCGGAAGTCTAAAGTTACCGTAGCATTGGCGATCGGTATTTTTGTATTGGGCGTCTATGCGCTTTTCGTCACGTTTGCCAGAGGAGGTTATGGCGCATTTATCGTTTCGCTGCTGATATTGATGATCGGCTGCCTTCATGCTGCCAAGCATCATGCATTCAGACGAAGCGGTTTTTGGGGGGGCACGGCACTGGTTGTTATGTGCGTTGGTCTGGTCGCGGTTCCCGTTATGCAAGGGTCGTTCGCCAAATCCAGGTTTGCCCTGATCGATCAGGATATGAGTATCCGGGTCAATCATTGGCGAAATGCACTGAATATCATGGAGCCTGACTGGACGGCGCAGGTATTTGGAATGGGGTTAGGCCGATTTCCGGAAACGTATTACTTCAGAAATCCGACCGGGGTGTTTTCGGCGACGTACCAATTTCAGAAGAATAGCGATAATACTTACCTGAGTTTGGGCAGTGGCGAGGTGATTTATCTGGAACAAATCGTCTCGGTAAAACCTAACGAGGCTTATCGGTTAAGTTTCGACGTGAAAAGCGCCGATACTTCAACCGGGTTCAATGTCATGGTTTGCGAAAGGACGTTTTTCCAGTCATACAATTGCCGAGATTTTGGCGCTAGCAATATCAACACCGGTGCACAATGGCGGCATTATCAAACGACTATCGATTCCGGCGTCTTGGGAAGTGCTCCTTGGTTTGCGAGAAGAACCACGAAGTTGATCTTGGAAAACACCGCTCCCAATAGCGTTCTTCAGATAGACAACATTCATTTGGTCGATTCGAAAGGTCTGGATCTGGTCAGCAATGGTGATTTTTCCAAGGGAGCCGATTACTGGTATTTCTCGGCGTTTAATCATTTAGCCTGGCATGTGAAAAATATTTTTGTGCAGCTTGTTTTTGAACAGGGCTGGCTGGGTCTTGCGGCATTTAGTTTGCTGGTAACGATAGCTCTTTTCAGAATATTGAAAGAGGCTCTTCAGGGCAAAATTGTCGCTGTCGCGATGTTAAGCGCCATAGTCGGATTTCTGAGCGTTGGTTTGTTTGGTAGTCCACTGGATGCCCCGCGCCTGGCTTTTCTGTTTTATCTGATGTTGTCTTCGGCTTATTTAAGTAGCCTATCGAAAGCTGCTCTTGCTTCTAATGAACCCATTCGATCTCAATTGCCAATAGGCAGGCATGAAGAGGCGCTTATTGAGCAAGCGAGAGAAACTAAGGAGGATGCTGCTTCTGGCGCTCATGGCCTTGTTTCTAAATCGGTGAAGGATGTCTCAGTAAAAAAACCTATGGGGCCTGAGGGTGGTTTGAAAAGTTCTTCAATACGCACAGGGCGTATAAATATAAAAGCGCTTATGCCGCTGGTGGCCGGAATAGTTGTTATGTCAGTGGCTGTTGGCAGCGTTCTAAACTTTCCTGCCATGCCCTATAACATTCGGGAGTTGATGCATGATACGCATCCGCTGTTGGGGGTGATTGCGTTATCTTCGATGGTTTTTTGGATATTCGGTTTTCCGCTTGTCATAGCCTATTGGCTAAGCTCCCAGTGGTGTAGATTTTGGCACTATCCCGTGCTGTTAATGTGTCATGGCGTAGGGGCATGGATATTCATCAGTGTCTCCGTTCCATTGGAAAGTATTCACGATATCGTGGGTTCACCCATATTGAACTGGGGTTGGCACTGGGAAATCGCCGGCCGTTTTGTCGCTCTTTTCAGCGCATATTCATTGACTAGCACTGCAATTGCTTTGATTATTATGGCTTATGCCTATACTAGAAAGGTTGTTGCTGGATTTTTGCAATGGGTTTTGACGGCTTTTCTGGTTTATCCAACTAGTTATTGGGTTGTCGTTACGAAAGCTGCAACCGATAACATAATCGAGCTAATGGCTGGTAGCGGCACTGTTGCTTCCGCCTGCTGGTTGACGCTATTTTTAGCCTTGCTTACGGGGTGTGGCTCTTTGTTGGCTGCAAGAATCAATCTGCGTCGATCTTTAAATCCGGTGCTGCTGGTCGGGTTGTTAATATCCTTTCCTTTAGGGTATTTCCTGGTTAGTCAAGGAACGGAAAATATGATTTTAAAGAACGATAGGCTGTTTTCAGCGTTACAATTTTTGTTAAGTACAGATCGCCAGCATTATATTCAGGGGCATGAGTTAATGGTTCGATATTTTATTTTTCATGCGGTTATTATTGGTGTCATCATGTCGGTGCAAATGGTTTTTCTTAACGTGTTGCAACTCCAAAAAAACCTCAAGAGGTGAGGATGTTTGTTTGTGGCGATAGTCGAACTATGCTGGAATCGGGTGCTTCAAAACGATTAAAAGCAATTTTGCTGTAAATTGATGTTTACTATCCATTGAAAATATAGTTGTTCAAATAGGGGTTAAACGATGTTCAGTCGTTGTTTTCGAATTGGCTTGCTCATGTTGATGAGCTATCCTTGTTTTGCAACCCCTGAAAAACCGATGGTCGACCGGTTTAAAAATAAGGCGGGTATATACTCGGAAAATCGTATAGATGCCGATAGGAATGCGCATTTGCCTTCGAATGTTCCTGAGAACAGAGAAAAAAATGCCGAGGTACAAACGGCTAGGCACTTGAATGCAGCAGACCAAACATCAGAAAACGATGAAAAAACCGACCCTGTTGGCTCAGTAGTTCATGTAAATGAGGTTTCCGGAGTTGGCCGGGATTCGTTGGGACAAGTCAGCGCCAGGTTGTTGAAGGCCTCCCCCAGTATGAATGCTTCGTCGTTTCGCTCTAAAGACGAATATGGTGTCGATTCTTATGGAGGCTTGAATAAGGTTTCTTCGGGGCAGGGTTATGATTTTACCGATAAAATTCAAGAAGAAATAAAAGAGAATTTAGGTGAGGACGTTTACTCGAAATTAGTTTTTACATACGGAGAGATAAAAGGTATAGATAGTTGGATTTATTCGGCTATGGCTCAATATGGATTTGACGATGGGTTTCTGTTTGGTAAGCAGAAATATAGCATTATGGGGCTTGACGACCAATTAAATGCGCTAGTCATTTTTCAGAGAGGTAAGGATAAAGTAGATGGTAATCTATCTGAAAAAGAGGGTAAAAAAACGCTGAAAACGGAAGGAATGGGTGAGCAATTGTTTTTAACTGAAGGTTATCATCGTGATTTTCAGGGTGAAAATGAACATAAATTTGCTTTTATATTGAATTATTTATCTATTAAAAATCTTATTTATTTTTTGTTGCTAATAGTGTCTATTGGGGTTGTTGTCAGGTCCTTTAAGTTTTTAATTCGCCAGGAATAGGGTGGTTGTTGGCGAGAAGGTACAATACGAAAAAATAAACAGTTTATTTTCGGCATGTTGCAAAAGTTGTGAGTTTTGTTATCCAAACCAGGCAAACGTCCCACAGACACTTGAATTTTGCGTGATCGGTTTGCATGCTTTATTGGGGGTAACCAGCGCTCTGGTGCGTTGCTGTAGCATTAGCCGGAAGTTAGGCTACACTTGCGCGATAGTCGTTAGTCTTCAAAGACCTTAAGCATGAAAACTCTGCCGATTTATTTTTCATTGTGTTTGTTGTTTGCTTCGCCGACCAGGGGCGAAGGCGCGTTGCCTGATATTTTGGCGCGCATCAAGCCCAGTATTGTTGCGGTCGGCACCTATTTGCCGACCCGAAATCCGCGTGCGGTATTTCTGGGGACCGGGTTTGCCGTCGCAAATGGACGTACAGTCGTTACCAATGCGCATGTGGCATCCAAGAGTTTGGATATAGAACATCTTGAGCGATTGGCGGTCTTTTATCGTCAAGATCAGAAAGAACATATGCTGCTGGCGGATCTTGCCGCGACCGATGATTTGCATGATCTGGCATTGTTGTCTTTGAGTGAAGGCCAATTGCCGGCACTTGATATCGGGGATTCGGGAGGGGTTCGGGAAGGGGAGCAATACGCGTTTACCGGATATCCTATTGGCATGATATTGGGGCTGTATCCTGTTACCCACCGCAGTATTATCTCTGCAATTTCGCCCAATGCGATACCCGCCATTGCTTCCAGGCAACTGAACGTCAATATGCTGAAAAAATTACAAATGCCTTACGATGTTTTTCAGTTGGATGCCACGGCATATCCTGGCAATAGCGGCAGCCCTCTGTACGATGAAAATACGGGGAAGGTTGTCGGAATTATCAACAAGGTATTCATACAAAGTAGTAAAGAAAACGCACTATCCAATCCCAGCGGGATTTCGTACGCCATTCCAGCCGCGCATATCAAATCACTGCTTTCCCAAAAAAAATAATCATTTCATGCATTACTGCAAAAACTGCTCACTATGATAAGAATATTCCGACACTACATATCGGCGGCCTATCTTTGGTTGCTGTTGACTGAATGGCTAGTGTTTTTTTTGGCAATGTATTGGGGGGCAGCTGTCAGGTTTTTATACACGGCATCCTGGTATTCCCAAGATCAGCTGCTGGGGGCCGCCCTGGTGTTTTCGGTTGCGTTTATCAGTAGTTGTTCGGCCTTGGGTTTGTACCGGAAAACCTTGGATAAAGAAGAATACAAACTATTGGAAAGGATCAATTTCAGTTTTGCGGTTGCCATCTTTATTCTGGTTTTTGTTTACTACACGATTCCTGAATTGATGCTGGCGCGTAGCGTACTGGTTTCGGCCATCGTTTTCTCGTTTGTCGGTTTGTTGGTGACTCGATATTTGTTTTATCGTTTTGTCAATCTGGAGAAATTGAGGCGGCGAGTTTTAGTGATCGGTTGCGGCGAGCGAGCCGGAGAGCTCGATTTGGTTAACTCCCAGTATGTTTATCGGGGATTTGAAATTGTCGGCTACGTTACGCTGGAAGACGAGCCGGTACTGGTTTCTAAGCCGATTTTTATTGATGAAAACCAGACGCTAGTTCAGGTGGTCGAGTCGGAGAAAGTGGACGAAGTGGTGATTGCCGTCGACGATAGGCGCAAGAAACTACCGGTCGACGACTTGCTGGATATAAAAATGTCAGGTGTTCACGTCATGGACTTACAGACTTTTTACGAAAGAGAGCAGCGGCTGGTGTTTTTGGAAGCCTTAAGTCCTAGTTGGCTAGTGTTTTCCGACGGTTTTGTAAATAGCGGCTTACGACCGATTGTAAAGCGCGGTTTCGATATTTTTGCCAGCGGGGTATTGCTGGCTGCGACGTGGTGGGTCATGTTGTTGACCATGTTGGCTATTTACCTGGAAAGTGGCTTTGGCGCGCCGGTTTTCTATCGCCAGCAGAGAGTCGGCTATCGTAACCAACCGTTCGATGTCATTAAATTTCGCAGTATGCGGGTCGATGCGGAGAAAAATGGCGCGCAGTGGGCCAGTGAGACCGATAACCGCGTTACTCGGGTTGGCCGGGTCATACGCAAGTATCGGATCGATGAATTGCCGCAGTTGTTTAATGTATTCAAAGGCGACATGAGTTTTGTGGGCCCTCGTCCCGAACGGCCGGAATTTGTTAGAGGGTTTGAAGAAACCATCCCCTATTACAAGGAAAGGCATCGTGTTAAGCCGGGCATTACCGGTTGGGCTCAATTGTGTTATCCCTATGGCGCCAATGAGTACGATACCCGGCAAAAGCTGCAATACGACTTATACTACGTCAAAAACTACAGTCTTTTTTTGGATTTGACGATCATGATGAGTACGGTTGAGGTGGTGCTGTGGGGCAAAGGCGCTCGGTAGATTCCTAGTCCAGTGCTATTTTGATGTTAACTTCCAGACCGACGGGTGCCTTGAAATCGACATCGGGTTCGATAAACGCCTGAATGACATCGATATCCTTACGTTCGGTCGCGGTTTTTGTAAAAACGGTTTTTTTGCCCATTATCTTTTTGACAAGAACCACATGGGCGGGTATTTCCTTGTCACCCAAGCCTCTTCCAAACAATACGGCTTTTTGACCTTCCCGTAAAACCAGGGCATAGTTTTCGTCAATTTCCGCCCTGACGCGCAGTTTGGCCAAGTTTCCTACCAACAGCACGGGTTCGGGGCTGCCTGCCGTGTAAGTCGACTCGCCGACCCGGAGAATGTTTTCCAGCACGGTGCCGTCTGTCGGCGATGTTAATACCGTTTCTGCAAGGCGTTGTTTGGCGGCCTGCAGTTTAGCTTCGGCAACGGCCACTTGAGCTTTGGCGGCCTGTTGATCAACCTCGCGGACAAAATGCGTCAGGTAACGCGTTTCGGAGGTCAGGCGCTGGCTATCGGCGTGTTTGAGTTTGGAATTGGTTTCCGCAAGATCGCGTTCGTCTTCGGATGCGAATTTGTTGGTTTGCAGGCGCTCGATTCTATCCAGTTTACGCCCGGCATATTCGGCGTCTAAGGCCGCAAAACGTTGAGCACTCTTTTTCGCCTCAATTTCATAAGGATTGACGCCGGCCAGAATTTTTTCCAAATCAGCTTGTGCCGCCAGCAATTGGCTTTCCGCAACGGCGACAGCCGTCTGTTCTTCGGCATTGTGCTGAATGGCCAGTGTTTCTCCGGCTTTAACCTGTTGACCGAGTTGAACTTTGTATTCGCCGAGTATGCCTGGATGTTTGAACGCCAGGCGGCGAATTTCGCTTGCAGGCTCCACATAGCCGACACCTTGTATCCAGCGTTCGCCTGAAGCTGGTTGTTGAGCCTGCGTTGGGTTTGCAAACAGCACCGCAATGGCAAAAATATATAAAAACCTAAGACGTTGCATACTAATTTCCGTGCGGATGTTCAGAATGGGGTTGAGTATAGAACTTGTTTTCCATGGTGGCTGTTTGAATTTGTTCCGATACCAGACCGTCGGCCATTGAAAGAATGCGGTCGAACAATGGCAGCATGCGGGTATCGTGAGTAACCACAACCAAAACGGCTTTTTCCAGGCGCGCTTGTTCCAATAATAATTCGACCACGGTTTTGCCGGTGTTCCAATCCAGCGCAGCAGTCGGTTCGTCAGCCAAAACAATGGAGGGGCGGTGCAAAAGCGCCCGGGCAATGGCAACCCGCTGTCTTTGGCCGCCGCTTAGCTGGTTCGGATGTTTGCGTCGCATCGCTTGTAATTGCAGGCGATCTAAAAGATTGTCCAGGCGTTGCTGAATGTCGGCGTCGTCCATGCCGGCATTGCGGCCCACTATGGCCAGATTGTCTTCGATAGTCAAAAACGGCAATAGCTGAGCGTGTTGGAAGATAAAGCCCAATTTCTTCCGGCGTACCTCGGTAAGGCTGCTTTTGTTAGAAAAATCTACTGCGGAGTCTGCGATTAACAGTTGTCCTTCACTGGGGGCCAGCAAGCAACCCAGGATCGATAGCAGAGTGGTTTTGCCCGAGCCCGAGGGGCCGATCAACACCGAAGCTTGGCCTTCATAAAACTGCAAATCGACTCGTTTCAATACGTGTTCAATAATATCGCCGCTGCCATAACTTTTGTTGATGCCCTGGCAAACCAAAATACTTTTCATCCGTGAAATACCATGACCGGGTCAAGTTTGAAAATCGCGCGAATCGAAAACCAGGAGGCGCCGATGCAGCATAGCAAGGAAAAAGCAATCAATCCCAGCGATACCATGGGGGTGGTTTCCAAAGGAATGGGGCTGCGGGCGGAGGCATTGCAGGCGAGCACGAACAGGACCGAGCCCAGAACAATACCCAATCCTCCCAGGCTCAAACTCTGAGTTAAAACAATTTGCCGTAAAGTGTTGTGATGAAAACCCAATGCCAATAATGTTGCATAGTTGGCGATGTGGTCTTGAGTGATGGCGAAGAGAGTTTGACTCATGATTACGACGCCTACCAGCAATCCCAGTAAAGCCGTAATAATAACGGTAATGCCGACGCCGGTTTCCAGCATCCAGTATTTTACCGAGCGTTCGGCAAATTGCTCGGTGGTCAGAACCTCAACGTTTGCCACTTCCCGAGCGATACGGTTGCGTACTTCCATGATGTCGTCGTTTGGGTCGGCACGGGCTATAACAAAGGATATCTCATCGTCCCGGTAAAAAGGGCTATATTCCAGGGCATTCTCAATCGAAGTGAATATAAAGGGGGCGGCGGTAAACGTTCTGACGCCTTGTGAAATCCCGCCAAGAATAACTCTGTGTCCTTGAAGTTCGGCTTGTTCCCCGATTTTCGACAAGCCGAGGACATCTTGAAAAAGTTCGTCAATGATTACTGTTTCGGGTTGTTCAACCGCCTCAATGCTGCCGGCAATCATTTTCCATGGGGCGCCGGCATGGCTATTGTCTAATCCGACAATTTCAACATTAATTAATTTACCTTTGGGATGCTGCCAGGTTGCCCAACCGATAACCATGCCTTCCGCCCAAGTAACGCCTGGGATGCTGCTGACTTGTTGAACGCGATGTCGTGGAATGGCTGTACCGTAATCGAAGGTGCTGGTTTCCTTGGCCATGACCCAAATATCAACGCCTGTATGGTTGATGATGGCGCTATTGGTGTTAATCCACCCAACTAGCAACCCGATTTGAGCCGAGGCAAGAAAGAAAGCAATCGCTATGCCTACTACCGTCATAATAAAGCGTTGACGGTTATGAAATAGCATTTGATGTGAAATAGGGATGACTACGGAATGCATGTTATTGAACTATAAGCATATTGTTAGTCGTTGAATTCGAGAAAGTTCAGGGTGGTCAAAAATAATGTTATGGCCTCGAAGAACCTATTCATTTTTTTAGTCTATTTGGGTTATTGGCGAAAAATTTGCGCGGCATCGGAAGCGTGTTTAGTCGGGTGTGACTAAATATAGCAGGATATTTTGTCCCTGTTGTCGGGTAAGGATTCAATAAATGAGTTTGGCGTTGCCAAAATATCGATTTAAATTTAGTGGTGTGGAAGATGCCAATAAACTCTATTAGTTATTTCGGCGGCTGTTGGATGCGTGGCGTGAAATAATAGTCAATAACGATTTTTCGGCGGTGAGAGCTTTAGTAAAATATTTTCCGATGATTGGAAAATAACCGATTGAATTATTCAACGATTGGAAATTTCCAAGTTGTTAACAACTCGGTAACACAGTGATCGGCAAAGATTATTCAATATTTTATTGGCAATTGAACAATCGAACTTTAATAAACGGGACATCAAGGCTTCGTCCAAGCTTAAAATTCTGACATCGTCAGTTGCGGCGATGATGCTGGCGGAGCGAGGCACGCGCAAGAAAAAAGCAATTTCGCCGATGACTTCCCCAGGAGAAATAATTGCTTGTAATTCGCCACCGCTTCGGCGAACTTCAACAATACCGGAAAGCAATACAAACATCGTTTTTGCCGAATTATTGGCTTCTATAACATGATCGCCCTGGACGCATTTAATGATGTGGCTTTTTTCGACAATTTTTTCAATTTCTTCGGCGCTGATATTATCGAATATTTTGGGTTTGTCATTGGATAATAAATGGCTGTCGGCGTATATTTCGTGCAAATAATTGTTTTTATCGGCATTGCTCTTGGTTATTACATTAGAGCTTTGAGTAATAATTTCCCGTAATTGTTCGGTATGTTGGTACTTGGCTAAGTCTTCGTCTTTTATTAACAGGCTAAAAGGGGAGTTAACTTGCCTTAGGTGTTCATGATCCCCAGGCAAAAACATCATCGGAATGACTAAGCCTATGCCTGGATAGGAATAGGTGTCGGTAAATGGGCGGAACCCAAGTTTTAAGTAAGAATTTAAATGATGCGGTTCGCAATCGAGTAAAACCAGCTCAATGCCATGTTCGACAACGAAAAACCAGGCTGCTCTGTAGAGTTGTAATGCTATTGGCGAGCCACGATGCGCCTCTTCGACCATGAGGCGCTCAATGATGCAAATTTTGTTTTCACCTAAAATTTGCATGAATGAATTTAGATGATAAGCGTCTTTCAAAGATTGATTGAAAGGTGCGTCTCCACCCCAGAATAACCGCAAAGTGCCTATTACGATTCCTGCTTTAACGGCAATTAGCGCTCGAGCCGATTTGTCGAGATCATCCCGTAACTCCTTGTGGGTATGATCGCCTTTATCTTTGAGCCTTCCCATTCCTTCCACATAAACTTTATAGCGAAGTTGATAGGAAGCATGTATCTCTTCGTCACTTTCAGCAAATTTAACGCCATCTTGCATAGTTATTGCCTCTATTGTTCCATGTAGACCGGTTTTATTTTACGTTTTGAACGCCAAAATACCAATCAATTTTTTGGATGGTTGAACTATGGGGCTTGGTGAAAAACTATTGACGTTGGCTGGTTTTTCGTTTTGTCTGATTGTATGTGGCAGTGTCGTTCGGATTGTTGCGCGTATTATGCGGCACCGATTCGAAGCTGCAGTTTGTTCTCGGATGCTAAGGAAGCGGGGAGGAGTTGTCTGTATGGAGAGGCGAGAGGGTTGTCAACGAGATGGCCGTGTTTGCCGGTGCTGTGAATTTTGGCTTGCTCGCTATCAATAATGCCGTTGATGGTTTCCATTTTATGGAAATGCCGCCAATCGCCGGGTTTTGTCAGTAGTGCAAATGGCGATCTTATTTTTTCGAAATAATGGTAGTCCCCCATTGCCTGGGCAATTGGGGATACTGGCCCGATGCCTGGGTAAAGGTAAGACTTGGCAAATACATGTCCGCCTAGCCTTTGGTAATGAGTCACTTGATTGGGTTCCGACGCCAACAGAAGAAGCTCGATTTTGTGGTCAATGATAAAGCGTAGGGCTTCCTTGTATAAACGCAACATGGTCGATGAGCCCCTATGGTGTTTGTCCACCATTAGTCGCTCAACAATGCATATCTCGCTTTGGTCCAAATCCTTAAGGAAAGGCGTTACATGATAGGTTTTGAGTAGGTTTTGGTCGAACTCGGCATCCCCTCCCCATAAGATTCTCAGGGTGCCAATCGCTTTTTTGTTTTTGATGGCAACGACAGTTCTTGCGGATTCATCGTAACTATCGCGGAGTTCTTTGAGCGTGTTATTGCCTTTTTCTTTAAGGCGGCCCATGTCTTCGATGTAGATTTTGTATCGGAGTTGATACGAGGCTTTAAGTTCTTCGGATGTAGTCGCAAATCTTACGCCGTCTATCATCGCTCTTCCGTTTTTATAAAAAATGAGAGGCGGAGTATAGTATGGATTGTAAAATCGTGCTAGCGCGATGGCTTGGGCGTTTTGTGTCGAGAAAGGATGAAGACATAAAAAACCCTCTCGCCATCGTGGATAGCGAGAGGGTTTTGTCGGTCGTTGTGCTTATCAAACCACTGCGTAGTTGCAGCAATTAATAATTACATAGACTGTTTGCGGCTGTTGAAACCCAAGCCCAGCATACCCAAGCCCATCAGAGCCAAGACGCCTGGTTCAGGTACTTTGTTGAAGACCACGTCCATAGAGCCGTTGATGTGTTGGGTGCCGGAAACTTCGAAGCTGTTCAACTGACCAGATTCAAATTGGACATTATAGAATGGGTTGGGTAAAACGAAAAATTTACCGCCGGCTGGCTGTACAAGGGCGAAGCTGTTTTGGACGCCAAAGCTACCGCAGTCGATACTGCCAGCAGTTGCGCAGCCGGGTTTTGTTGTATCCAGTTTGCCTTGGCCTTTAACGAATGTATCGCCACCGGTAGCGATTAATATATCGTCAAGCTCAGTACCGAGGGCGCGGGTATATGGTGTGTTGCCGGTGCCGTCTGCTGGATCGTTAAACAGTGTGTCAAGGGCAGTATCAAGATACATGTCCACATGACCAGTTAAAAAATTAAAAGTAGTTACGCCGCCTGCGGTTGAAAAGGTACCGGAAGCTGTATACAGAGAATAGAGGCCATAAACAGCGCCCAAGCCTGAAGTAGCGGCGTTAATAGCGGTTGAGCCGTCATTTTTAACGAATTGACCAGCTTCCCATTTTAAAGACAGGGTAAAAGTGTTGCCGCTAAACGTTGCATATTCATCGTAGTTGCCGGTAATTTTGTCGGCAACAAAATTGGGTTTGTTGTTATTAATTGGGTCAACAGTAAAGTCTTGAAAAACCGCAGCAGATGCATTGCCTGCGGCCAGAAGTGTGGTGGTCAGCGCTAACGCTAATTTGGTAGTTTTCATGAGGTTCTCCGTCAAGGTTAAAAATAGGCGGTCTGTAGCCTGTCTTGTTTAAAGCATGATGCGTGCCATATTAAAAATATCATTAAATTCAATTGTATAGATGTTTCTGGTAGTCGACTGGTGAGCGAGGTGTAAAAAAATCCGACGGCGAATGAGGGGTAGATGTGTGATAAACGCATACGGTTTCATGGATGCCCAGGAATTTCAGGGGGCGGGCTCTTAAAAATCAATATCAGGCTGGGAGAAGAAATGGGTAAAATTTTCCGACAGCCTGATCGGCGACGATATTTTTCAGTGGAAACGGGCGTTTAATATGGCGTACAAAATGTAGTTGCTCCTTTAGCTGGAGTCGGCTTTGTTTGTATCTGGTGCGTTGTTTGGCAAGCCGGGCTTCAAATGCCCAGCATTTTTCTGGCTAAATAGAATTTGAGCTTTTGGATAGGGTTTTTATTGCCTAACCATAGATAGCCTTTTTTTAACTTATTTAAACGCGCGTCGTAGCAGGTGTAATGAGGTATGGGTTTCAGCTCGTTCGGGTGCAAAATGGCTAATACGGCTTGGGCGATAACGATGCCGGTTGCCAGCTTGCAGCCACAGGCAATGCTGGGGGCTTTGCGATTGGCTAGGTCGATCGAGGATGGATCGAGATATTTAAGGTGGAAGCCGGCCGGGGCGCAGCCTAAAGACATTTTTAGGACTTGATGTTCGAGAGGCGCGCCGTAATCCAGGTCGAAATAGTCGTCGAAAGCCATGCCTTCCGAGGTGTAAATTAATACGCCGGTTCCGAAGCCTAACGGCACGCCAAATACAGCGGGGATGCCGCGCTCCATGCAAGCATTGATCATGATCTGATGGGCTTTTATTTCAAAGAACTCGACGGCGTCGACGAATACGTCGACACCCTTTAAGAAGTCGCCGACATTGTTTTCGTTAATGCCCTCGCCAAAGGTTTCTATCCGTGCGTCCGGGTTGATGTCGAGAGCTAGATCTCGCATAACGTCCATTTTGGGTTTTCCGATTGACGATATGGTGGCGCCGTATTGGCGGTTGAAGTTGCCCATTTCAAAATCATCGAAATCCGATATTTTAAAATTGCCGATACCGATTCGTGCCAGAGTAATCAGGTAGTCGCCGCCGACGCCGCCCATGCCGGCGATGGCGACCGTGGCATTTTTCAGGCGCAATTGCTGTTCTTGATTGGTAATGCCGTTATTTCTGGAAAAAGCCAAGTCATAGTCGAATGGTGTCATTTTCAGTATCCTGTTGATTAAAGGTGGATAATGCAGAGTTTTTTGGCCGCATTTGCAATGAGTTAACTATAGCCTGAGTTTGCCGGCCGAGGCAAAATTTCGAAAAAGCGTTGCTTTCATTGAGTGTAAAGTTTGTTGACACCTTTTGGATGGTGTGGTTATTGCTGAATTGCAATTGAAAAATGCAAACCAAAAGACGGCTGGTTTTGGTGTTTCCCTGTCCTTTTGTCCAATGCCTTTCTTAAATGGTATTGTGTTCAATACGGCTTTATTTTGGCAAAACCTGGGCTTTTTGGATGGAAGGTGTGAATTGTCGAAGGCTTCGGATGGCTGTTTTAGATCGGGGGAATTATGAACAAGAAAGCGCAATGGTTTATCGGGTCGGTGATGTGTCTCATGGTTGGCAGGGTTATCGCCGACGAGGTTGTTCAATCGCCTGATGAAGTGCGTAAAACAGCTTCCGGCTATGAGCATGGCCGGGACGGGTTGAAGCAGGATTATCAACAAGCTTTTGCTTTGTATTGTAAAGCCGCACTGAAGGGCGATGCGGAATCGGCCTACAACATGGGCTTTATGTATTTTAATGGGCGCGGTGTGGCTCGGGATCAGGCATTGGCCGCGCGTTGGTTTAAGCAGGCCGCCGATGCTGGCGACAAACATGCGCAGCAAATGTTGCGGCGGTTTGGCGATATTGCGGCTGTTGACGATCATGCTTGTCAGCCCGAACCTGAGCTAAAGCTTGTCGCCAGTTCTAATCCAGATAGACAAATTGTTGAGGCATGGGTGAATCAGATTGCGCCGGTTTATGGTATTGACCCGCAGCTGATAATGGCGGTTATTCGGGCCGAATCCGGTTTTAACCCTAGCGCGTTGTCCAGTAAAAATGCGCAGGGACTGATGCAGCTCATCCCTGAAACTGCCGAACGATTCGGGGTGAAGGACAGCTGGAATCCTGTCCAGAATATAAAAGGTGGAACGGCGTATTTGCATTGGTTGTTACGTCATTTCGATGGCAAGGTCGACTGGGTGTTGGCTGCCTATAATGCCGGAGAAGGTGCCGTTGAACGTTATAAGGGGATTCCGCCTTATCAGGAGACGCAAAATTATGTCAGGCAAATTTTGGCGTGGTATCCCAAGCCTTTTCATCCTGTTCCGCCCAAGGATCTTGAAAAAATTGTGGTTATTGAGCAGAAAATTTGAGCGTCACGCGGGCTTTATCATGGGAGTGCGGCGTAAACTATTCGTCGGGTTGACAACGCGCGATGGTTTGAAGCCCATATTTCTCAAAAAGGCCATATAACGTTGGGCGAGTTATGCCTAGTAGTTTTGCCGCCTCGGAAATGTTGTTATCGGTGTAATTCATGGCCCGTCGGATTGCGGCGGTTTCCGCTGCTTCCCGTACTTCCTTCAAATTGAGCGGCATTGACGTATCGGTTTGCTTATCTAGCTCCAATTCTGTCGTTGTAATCATATTGCTGTCGGACAAAATAACGGCGCGTTTGATGCGGTTTTCCATTTCCCGAATATTGCCAGGCCAAGCGTAGCTTTCAAGTGCGTGGGCAGCGTCATGTGAAAAACGCTTTTCCTTGCGATTATTATCGCGGCAATAGCGTTGCAACAGGGCATTACTGATGGTAATGATGTCGCCTTGCCGTTCTCGCAGAGGCGGGATGTCGACGACAATCTCGCTGAGTCGGTAATATAGGTCGCCTCTGAAGTTGCCTTGTTCGATGAGCGTCGGCAGGTGGCGGTGGGTAGCGCAAATAATGCGAACATCGACCGGTATTTCCTTACGGCCTCCCAGACGCTCAATGATGCGTTCCTGAATGAAGCGGAGTAGCTTGGCTTGCAACGCAAAGGGTAGGTCGCCGATTTCATCCAGAAAAAATGTTCCGCCTTGGGCGTATTCAATCTTGCCTTTGGTTTGTGTTACTGCTCCGGTGAAGGCGCCTTTTTCATAGCCGAATAGTTCGCTTTCCAGTAAGGTTTCCGGAATTGCCGCACAGTTGACGGCGACGAACGGTTGCTCTGCGCGCGCGCTCAAGCTATGGATGGCCTTGGCCAGCAGCTCTTTTCCCGTTCCGCTTTCACCAATTAATAATGCGGTAGCTTGTGTCGGCGCAATTTTTTCTATCATTCGCATCACGGCCTGCATTTGTGGGCTGGTAGCGATGATGCCGGCAAAAGGTGTTTGTAGATGTTGACTCAGTAGTTTTTGATGGTCGCGTTCCAGTGCATTTAGGTGAAAGGCTCGCTGGACGATTAGACCAAGTACATCGGGATCGACAGGTTTTTGATAAAAGTCGTAAGCGCCCATTGCCACGGCTTGAATAGCGTTATTGTGGTCATCGTTACCGGTTACGACGATAATTTTTGTAGAGGGGGCTAGTGCCAACATTTCTTTAAGGGTGGCAAGCCCTTCGCTGGCATTGCTTGGGTCTGGCGGCAGCCCTAGGTCGAGTGTTACTACTCTGGGAGTGTGGCGTCTAAGGGCCGCAATGGCTTCGCTCCTGTTGCCGGCGATGACGGTTTCGTATTGATCGAAACTCCATTTAAGCTGCTTTTGTAAGCCGGGGTCGTCTTCTACAATTAACAACAAATTAGGATTGGTCATCATGGCCCTGATATGAAGGAGTTTGTTTTGCCAGTGGGAGTTGAATGGTGAAGGTGGTGCCTTGCCCTGATTGGCTGTCGACCCGGATATGTCCGCCGTGCTTTAAGACGTAATCCCGGGCTTCGTATGCGCCAATTCCCATGCCGGCATTGCCTTTGGTTGTATCAAATGGTTTGAATAAGCGTTCGGCAATGAATTTGGGGTCCATGCCGACGCCATTGTCGATGATTTTGATGACAGCATAGTCTCGGTGTTTTTCTAATTCAAGTTTTACCCAGCCGCCGGCTTGGCTGGTGGCATCCTGAGCATTTTGTATCAGATTGGTAAGGATGTTGGTCAGTTTGATTTTGTCGGCCTGAACCGGGCAATCGTTAATCGGGCTAGCAACCTGTAGCGGCGGAGATCCTCTATGTTGTTGCGCTATGTTGCGAACAATTTCGGCGAGATTGATGGTGATGTCGCTAGGGGTGCTAGGTTCGCCCTGCTTTAATTGTTCGACGATATGATGCATTTTTTTGACAACGTTATTGAGTGTGTCGATTGTATCGTCGAAAAAATCAGGGTTGTGTTTGTGTTTTTCAGCATTTTTAACAATCAGCGAGATTTGGGCAACCAGATTTTTGAGGTCGTGAACCAGATAGGCGGACAGGCGATGATAGGTTTCGAATTGTCGATTGCTGGCTAGCTCCTCGCTGGCTTTGTTAAGTGCCAAGGCGTTGGCAAGTTGCATGCCCACTGTTTTTAGCAAATCGTGATCTTCCCAATTTAATTTTCTGGGAACTCTGGCTTGTGTTAACACGACAAAAGCTTCGAGACGATTCAAGTGAAACAAGGGGATGATTAGCCAAACTTGGCTGTCTTCGTAGCACCAAGGTGATAAATCGATATCGTCGTAAATTTCGGGGGCATGGGCTAATTCGAAAAAATCGATAACCCATTGTTTAGTGCTCAGATATTGCGGTAAATCTCCGACGTTTTGAAGGTATTCATGTTCTTGTGGCGTTAGCCTAAGGTTTTGTTCTGCGGCCAGGAAAAATTGGCCTTGGTCGTTTTTTAGCCATAGACCACCTCCGGTGCTTTCTACAAGTTCAGTTAATGTATTGATGATAAACACTTTTAGTTCTTGCAGTGTTTCCAGCTTGGCAAGTGCTTTGCTGATTTTTAACCATTCTTCCCGATAGTCATAGCTGTAATGAAAGAAATGTTTGCCAAAGTATACTTTGGTTAAGGCTCTGATTTTACCCGATGTAAAGGAAATGGCGAGCAATAGCATGGCTAGAAAGATAAACAGCGTTTGCGCGGCCTCCCCCCATTCGGCATTGGAATTTTTGATGTAAAATCCTGCAAGTGACATCAGAATCAGATAGATGCCGCAGCCCAATAAAATGGTCGTGTAAAAAACCGTTTTTCGTGGAGTGGTGAAGTTGGGGATGTCGTCGTTAATCTCTAACCGTGTTAGAGTGATTGCCAGTAACGGTACTATTAATGTGTTGATAATGCCCCGCGATTGCCAAAGCGTAAAATCCAGGCTAATGAATAACAGCGATTTGCTGTAAACAATCAAGTCCACAGCAAACAAGGCGCCCAGACTCACGCAAAGAAATTTCAGGTTCCAACGTTGCTTCAACGGAGTGTTGCGATAAAGTTGTTCGACGAGGATTAGGCCAAAGACTGCAAAGATTACATGGGCTACAAAACGTGGATCGCTACCAAGGGTTTGGCGAATTAAATCTAGAAAATTCGGAAAAGCCTCTATACTTAAAACGATCAAGATGAAGAGAGTGGTGGCGTAGGTCAGGATGGATTGAATGAGCAACCTATATTGATTTCCGTATCGCTGTTTGGAAAGAAGTACGCCGATTTGGAAAAACCATGACGCATTGCGTAGCGTTTCAAAAATTAGTGTGTCGGCGAAAAACAGATGATCGTTTTGCGTAGCGTCCACGATGCTCCCTGTCCAAAGCAGCGAGAAAAAAGTCGCTGCAATAAATGGGATGTGGCGGTTTCTGTTGAATAGGGCAAGCAATAATAAGAAACTGTAAGCTATTGTAGCGCTGAGGTAACTGTAAAAAATGTAACTTGCCATGAGTGAGTTGTTTAGAGCGAGGGGCTATTAAGTGTTTTCGGCATTATAACGCGCATAAATCTTGTGGACTTTTGTATTCTCGGGCAAACATGAAAGAAATATTCAGGGATATAGTAGGCAATACCGAATTTCAGGAGGGTGTGGCCTGGAAACGTTATAAAGTAAATACTGGCGAAATGATAATTCGGAAAGGAGAATTAGGGAAAACCCTGTTTTTTATTGAAGAAGGTACTGTCAGAGTTCTTGGTGACGCGGAATTGGGAGAAAACCAGAGAATCAGTCCTGGTTTGTGCGATTTGGAAGCAGGGGCTATTTTTGGTGATGTTTGTTTGTACGAATGTGGAGAAAGAACTGCTTCCGTGGTCGCGTTGACAGATGTTTGCTTGCTTGAGGTAGATGGAGACATGTTAAGTGTTTATCTCGATCAGCATCCCGATCAAGGCTATATTTTTTTAAAAGAGCTTTTCCAGATTATGTCCAAGCGGTTGGCGTTGGCGAACAACCGAATAGGCCACCTTTTGGCATGGGGAATCAAGGCGCATGACATTGATAAATATCTTTAGTGTTTTTGGCGATTCTTATTGGTTTCGTGGTTTCTATTTTATGAACGCAAGACACACCATTCTTTAGAATGGTGTGTCTTGTTTTTAAACGGTTACTTAGGCTTTTGTAAGAGTTTTGCGAGTGTGACGAAAAGGCTTTGTTAGTCTGAACGGGATTTGTGTTTAACTGAACTAAGTATGTTTTGGGATGCAGAATTTTGGTGGATCAAGTGAAAAATAGAAAAAAAATCGCATACATGGCAATGAGCGCATTATTGCTGACTGCTTGTAACTCCCCTGAAGAAGTGGCGCAAAGTCATTTGCAAAAAGGCAAGGAATTGTTTGAAAAGGGGGAGTTCGATAAGGCTATCCTTGAGCTAAAAACTTCGAGTCAAGACAACGATCAGCGAGGCGAAACCTATTACTACATGGCTTTGCTGGATGAAAAAAATAACAACTTTAAATCGATGCGGCAGAACTTGCTGAAAACCATCGAACTAGATCCCAGTTTTCGGGATGCACGGATAAAGTTAGGTAAAGTGCATGTCTTGTTTGGCGATTTGGAAAAGGCACTTGAGCAGGCCGAAACGGTGTTGGCTTCAAACCCAGATAATACTGAGGCCCAAGTGCTGAAGGCGTCGGTTTTTGTAAGGCAGAATAAAAACGACGACGCAGCCCGGATAATAGAAACCGTTTTAAAAGGTAACCCGGATAATGTTGATGCCTTGTCGTTGAAAGCGGCGCAGGAATACGAACGAAACGACGTTGAAAGCGCGTTGTCTTTATTGAATAAGGCCCTGGAAAAAGATAGTAAAAATGTGCCTTTGCGATTGTTCAAAATCAAGATCAACGCTAAGCGAAAAAATGTTGATGCCATGGTGGATGATTATAAGGAGCTTATAAAGTCCTATCCGGATAATGACGATTTCAAATTAAGTCTGGCATCGCTTTATTCCATGACCGATAAATTGCAGCCAGCCGAGGCGTTGCTGCGAGAAATGGTGGATAAAAAGCAAGATAAAGTCGAGCCGAAAGTTGTCTTGCTTGAGTTTCTGAACGCTAAAGCCAAAGATCGAGTGATTGGCGAATATGAGCAATTATTAGTGCTGCATAAACAGCAGGCTAGTCAAGTGGCTGAGTTATCGAAATGGATGCTGGCTTCTGGATATGTCGATTCAGCAAGTAAAGGTTTGCAACAGGTTGTCGATTTGGAAAAAGACAGCAAGTTGGGGTTGACGGCACAAACGCTTCTTGCCGAAATAGCTTTGAGTAAAAAACAATATGATGTGGTCGAAAGTGCGGTGGACCGGATTCTTAAGGCCAACTCCGATTTTGTCGATGCCAGTTTGGTTAAGGCGCGTCTATTTTTGATGCAAAATAAAGTCGATCAAGCTATTGAGCTACTTAATAAAGCTGTTTGGACCAAGAACGATTCCGACAATGCCTATTTACTGTTGGGTCAGGCTTATGCCGCAAAAAAGGATCGCAAACAAGCAGACAAAAGTTTCAAACAGGCATTGGAAATCAATCCGGCTAATTTGGGCGCTTTTATTCCGGTATTCGGTACTTATTTACAAGCTAACCAAAAGGAAAATGCTCGGCAATATTTAGACAAGGCTTTAGCAAAAAATCCTAATCAGGTTCTACTGTTAACCAATAAGGCGGATTTGGATATTTTGGAGAAAAAATGGGATGATGCTCAAGAGACCGTGCAGCGGATTGCCTTGTTCTCAAAAAACAAAGCAGTGCCATTGTATTTGCAGGCCAACATTCTGCAAGGTAAAGGGCAGTATGCTGAAGCTATTGCCTTGTATGAGAAGTTGCTGGAAGAATTTCCCGATCACTTGAATTCAATGGTTAATTTGGCTAGGTCGTTCGAGGCGCTTAAGGCCCACGATAAGGCTGTTGCTTATCTGGAGGCTCATCATGCCAAGCATCCAGATAATTTGGTTGCAGTCGGTGTGTTGGGTGATTTGTATGTGGCGGATGGCAATTTCGCTAAGGCCAAGCAGTTGTTAACTAATCAACTAAAGCAAATGCCTAAGTCGGTGCCGCTGTATCTGGCTTTAGCTAAAATAGAAGCTTCGCAGCGCAAGAGCATGGATGGCGCTAAAGATGTTTACTTGAACGGATTGGAGAATAATCCGGATGATCCGCAGTTATTGATGGCTTTGGCGGGTGTGTATGAACAGGCTGGCGATAAGTTAAATGCTCGAAAAATGTATGAAAAACTGCTGGAAAAAAACCCGGAAGCAGATTTGGCGGCCAATAATTTAGCATCTCTATTGATTGATTCCGGTAGTGCCGATGACGCCAACAAAGGTCTGTTGTTGGCCGAAAAATTCAAGGATGTTGAAAACCCATATTTTCAGGACACTTATGCGTGGGGGTTGATTAAAACGGGGAAAACATCGGAAGGCCTTAAGCTATTAGAGTCTTTGATTGTTAAGGAACCGAAGTTGGCCGAACTCAGATACCACTTAGGGGTGGCACATTTTAACAGCGGCAATATGGCTACGGCCAGAGCCGAGCTGAAGCAGGCGATTGCTTTGGCGGAAAAACAGCAGCGTAACTTTTCCGGTAAAGATGAAGCTAATAAACTGTTGAAGGAAATAGAGCATTCAGCAAAATAAGTAGCCTAGATTATTCGACTTTTACGTATCGCAAAATATTGAGAGCATGATTATTATGTCAAGGATAAGCAAGATGTTGCGCCTTAGCGCGCTGACAGTTTTTTTATTAGTGGGCTTAAGCGGTTGTTCCCAGCCTTTGTTGGAAGACATTCAGCAAGCGTCGGACTATACATACCAGATTGGTCCTGGGGATAATCTTACTATTTTCGTATGGGGTAATCCTGAGTTATCCACATCGGCTGTAGTGCGCCCTGATGGAAAAATAACATTTCCATTAGTTGAGGATTTGTTAGCCAGCAGTAAAACGCCCTACGAATTAGCGCGCGACATCGAAAAAGTGTTAACAACCTATGTAAAAAGTCCTCAAGTGGTTGTGATGGCGTCCGGATTTAAAGGCGTTAGGGATCAGCAGATTCGTATTATTGGGCGAATAGGTGGCGGTGGCGGTGGCGTGTCCGGTGGAGGGGCGTCATCGGGTGGTGGCTCAGGTGGCGGTGGTGGTATAGGTCGTTATCAAGGTAAATCCATACCCTATGAAAGAGGCATGACTTTACTCGATGTCGTCATACAGATTGGGCTCAATCAATATGCTGATGGTAATAGGTCGACCGTCATTCGTAATTTCAATGGTGAATTGAAATCGTATGGAGTAAGAATTGACGATTTGATTGACGATGCGGATTTGTCGGCGAATGTGTTAATGATGCCCGGAGATATTTTGATTATACCGGATGCTTATTTTTAAAAATTTGTTGTTATTGGTTGTTGTCAAAGACTCCATAATAGATGTGAAGTCTGACGGCATGTTTTTATGTTGAACGTATTAAGTTTTCAAAATGCAGCAAGAACTTTCTGAAGTTTATTTTTATTTAAAAGGAACTCTTAAATATAAGCGGGTAGCCATTATTTTGGCCCTATTCGTTTGTACTTGTGCATGGGTGTATGTTTTTTTGATGCCGAATAAGTTCGAATCGAGAGCAAAGGTGCATATTGACTCGGCGACTGTTATTAGACCTCTTATGCGGGGGATGGTGATTGAGCCGGATATATCTGCTCTTATTAGGATTATTCAACAGCTTATGTTTACGCGACCTAATTTGGAAAAAATTGCGGAATTGTCGCTGTTGAATCAATCCAAAGGAGCGGGAGGATTTAGTAACGAAGTCATCGAAACGCTTAAAGGCAATATAAGAATTGCAGGTGGTGGCAATAGAGATATTTTTGATATTGCTTATTCTTCGCCTGATCCTGAAACAGCCAAAAGTGTTGTTCAGGCGGTTTTAACCGTTTTTTCGGAACAAACTCAGGGCAAAGCGCTGTCCGATACTAGTGACGCTCAAAAATTTATCGAACAACAGTTGCGTGATTACGAGATTAGGCTGCAGGAAGCAGAAAAATCCAAGGAAGAATTTAGGCGGGCAAATCTGGATTTGCTAAATGGAGCGTCAGATCAGTTTCAGTTGCTGGAAAGCTTGAAACAACAATTGCAAGGCGCTACTACGGCTTTACAACAGGCCGCTGCGAAAAAGAATGTGTTGGGAGAACAAGTTAAAGCTGTTCAGGAATCGGATGAAGATTGGGGGGTAACCAATTTAGCTCAGGAAGTTTCGGCCGAGGACGCGAGAATAGGTTCGTTGAAGGATAAAAAAACCGATTTGTTACTTAAATATACAGAGCGCCATCCTGAGATAATTGGAATAGATAAGCTGATTGACTCATTACAAAAACAAAAAGAGCTGAATAAAAAACAAAATGTAGCGGGTGCGGAAACCGATTTGATTAGCCCGCAAAAAATGGCTAATCCTTACGTTCAAACACTGAAAATTGCATACGATAATGCGGAAGCCGAAGTGGCTTCGATACAAACGTTGGTAAATTCAGTTCGCGACAGAATTGGTAAAGTAGAAGAAGGATTGAAGGATAGGTTGACGATTGAAACGGAGATGAAAAATCTAAATAGGGATTATGAAACGATAAATAAACAGTACTCTGAGTTGTTGGAAAGAAGGGAACAAGCCCACATTACCGAGCGAGTAGATGACCAAACTTCAAGACTCAAATTCAAAATTGCTGATCCACCTACTAAGCCCCTGAAGCCATCTTCCCCTAATCGGATTTTATTCTATTCGTTAATATTGGTGGCGGGAGTTGCAATAGGTTTTGGGGTGGCATTTTTAATTTACTTTATAAGGCCGGTATTTATGTCCGCTAGGCAAGTTAGAGTAGTTACTGGCTTACCTTCGCTAGGTAGTGTTTCCCTGACTTCTCAAGGCGTTGCGCAAGAAGGGAGTGTGGATTGGATCCTTATTTCGACTATCGCCGTTTTGATTAGTGGTTATGCGGGTATGATGGCGGTTGAACTGCTTAAGTAGCGGTTTATTATAGATTAAGGTAAATGACTATGAGCATCATAGAGAATGCGCTCAAAAAAGCCGAGAAACAGGGCTTGGTTGTAGATAATGACAAGGCCGCTTTGGCTGATGATTTGGAAGGTCGTCAAAAGCCCCAAAACGAAGCAGAAAAAATTACTATTGCCCAAAATAAATCGGATCATTCGGTTGATGAGCCGAAAACTATTGCCGAAAAGCAGGTGGTTATCAACTGGGGGAAATTAGCCGAAGAAGGTTTTGTTGATAATAACAATACAAAGTCGCAATTGGCAGAGGAATTTCGAGTTATTAAGAGGCCATTGGTTAATAATGCCCAAGGTGCCAAAGACAATGGAATTGGGCGTTCTAATTTGATTTTGATTTGTAGTAGTTTGCCGGGCGAAGGGAAAACTTTTGTCTCAATTAATTTGGCTTTGAGTATTGCCAATGAGAGGGATAAAAGTGTTCTGTTAATCGATGCTGATGTGGAAAAGCCAAGTATCTCAAAGCAGTTGGGTATTAAACAGTCTCCTGGGTTAATAGAGTATCTTGAGGATGATAAAATAACGTTTTCGGATATTTTATTAAAAACGGATTTGTCAAATTTAAGTGTAATACCTGCTGGCAAGAGGCATAAATATTCCACGGAACTATTGTCAAGCCAAAGAATGTATTTGTTTGCCGAGGAAGTTAGTAAACGCTATAAAGATAGAATTATTATTTTCGATTCCCCGCCATTACTGGTTGCCACGCAGGCGCAAATTCTAGCAGAACTGGTTGGACAGGTTGTATTGGTCATCGCGGCCGAGATTACGCCGCAAAGCGTTGTTGCTGAATCTGTTTCAAAGTTGGCAAATTGCGACGTAGTCATGACGCTTTTGAATAAAACCAGAAAAGAAATTGATATATATGGCCATAATTACAGTTATGGGAAATATGGGCACTCATAAGGGTAGTTATACCTTGTATAAGACAGTAAAAATTTGCGTCTTGATTTTTGGATGGGGTTTAGGATTTCATTCTCATAATGTGTTCGCTTTTGACTGGCGTTTGCGGCCAAATCTTTCCATGAGTGAAATATTTTCCGATAATTTGAATTTGTCGGAAAATGCCAAGAAAAGCGGTTTTGTAACTGAAATTAGTCCGGGTTTGGCGCTGAGTGGTCAATCCCCTTGGAGTAGTTTTAATTTAAATTACCGTTTACAAGGGTTGTACAATGCTGGGGGAAGGGATGCTGTTGATATAAATCATCAATTACAGATGAATTCATTATATCAAGCTGTACGCAATACTTTATTTCTTCAGACGAGTAGTTCTATTAGTCAGCAGAACCTGAGTAATTCGTTCATAGCGACAGATAATATTTCGGGTAGCGGTAGTCGTACGGAAACTAAAAATTTTAGCATATCTCCCTACTGGACTCCGCATTTTGCACAATATGGTAGTGGTTTATTCAAGGTTGGTTATAATCGCGTTTCTTTCGATAACACCAATACTTCTCAGGTTTCACCGCTATTTAATAATTTGATTTCTGATTCCCAAACCTACACAAAGCAAGCTCGCTTGTCGAGTGGGAGTTATTTTAATCGGGTAAATTGGAATTTAAATTATTCATCCCAAGATCAGAATCGAGACGGTGGCGGTGATGTTCGTTTTGAGAATTACATGGCTGATGGACGCTATTTTATCAACCATCAGTACAATGTTTTTGCTCAGGCCGGGTATGAAAATAATGATTATCAGACCTTGTCCAATAATATAAATAACGGCTTTTTTTATACCGTCGGAGCTCAATGGCGGCCTAGTTTATGGTATTCGCTTGAGGTCGGTGTTGGTAACAATAAGCACGTAACTGTGCAGTTCAATCCATCCGCTAATTTAACTTCGAATATAACTTATCGTAACAAAGATGTTGGCCTTAATAGCGGTAGTTCCTGGGATGCCAATTTCAATTACCGGGCAGCTCAGGCGAATTGGGGATTCAAGTATTTTCAGGATACAACTACGGTACAACAGGTTCTTATAGAACAAGGGATTTTTACATTGGATCCTAATGATCCCACTGGCAGAACGGTCATTCGCGCTACCGATGCCACGCCTCAGGCCCAGTTGTTTATCATCAATTTACCTAATCTGGTAAATGATGTGCTTGTGAGAAAACGCGGTGACCTTACTTTTTCATACCAAACCGGAAAAAGTTCATATAACGCCTCTCTTTATAACGAAAGGCGAACTTATCAACTTAGCGCTTCAGAGGATACTATTTACGGAGCAACGGGGGGGTGGCAGTGGCAGTTCGCTCCGCGGCTGAACTTCTTTTTGCAGCCTATTTGGCAATCTACGAATGGCATCACAAGTAATGAACGCTACGATGTAGCCTTGGGTTTGTCGCGGTCTATTCCGATCAATTTGGGGCGTCCATCGCTGATGAATACTAAAGTCGAATTTCGCCACATCGAACAGGTTTCCGAGACTGCCGGACTTGGCTACACTGAAAACCGGGCAACGGCCAATTTTTTTGTACAGTTTTAATTAATAATCAACACATGTACGACGGATTCTACAATCTTTCTCAGAAGCCTTTTCAACTTAGCGCCGATCCTGATTTTTTTTTCCAGAGTTCCGTTCATAAGCGTGCTCTGGCCTACATGCATTATGGCCTGACCCAAGGGGAGGGTTTTGTTTTAGTGACGGGCACCCCTGGTACCGGCAAAACCATGTTGGTTAAAAGTCTGATCAAAAATTTGAATAAGGATAAGTTATTGATCGGTGTCATGATGACATCGCAAGTTGGGCCGGAAGATACCTTACGCATCGTGGCATCGACCTTTGGTTTTCAATATCTGCATAACGACAAGGCCAGTCTATTGTCGAGTTTCGAGCGGTTTATTGTCGAAAAGGCCAGAGAAGGACGGAGACTACTACTGATTGTCGATGAAGCGCAAAATTTGCCTAAGCAATCGCTTGAAGAGTTGAGGATGTTGACCAACCTCGATGCTAACGGCATCCCGGTTTTTCAGGTTTTTCTGGTTGGGCAGAGTGAGCTTAAACGAACTATTTACTCGCCAGACATGGAGCAATTAAAGCAGCGCATCGTCTCAACATTCCAACTCGATCCCCTTGATCTCGATGAAACCCGAGATTACATTTTATTTCGCTTACAAACAGCCGGTTGGCAGGGTAAGCCGGAATTTACTGCGGGTGTTTTCGATATCATCCATGAATTTACCGCCGGTATCCCACGCCGCATCAATTCCTTGTGCGATAGACTGCTATTGTTCGGCTATTTGGAAGAGTTGAGTTTGCTTGACGAACAGGCATTGAATAAGGTGATAGGCGAAATCAAAGAAGAAATGTTGCTGGAACATCGCGATGAATTCATGGCGGAGCCAGCTCTGGCGGTGCCTCATTATTCGGAAGCCGAGGCGACTAGCCTTGAAGATAGAATAGTCAGATTGGAACGGACGGTGGTTAATCTACAGAATAGTGCCAATAAGGAAAAAGCTTTGCTGAGAAAAGCAATTTTGCTGCACTTGGACATGGATGCCGTCTATAACGAAAATTCAGCATTGGAATAACCAAATGTCCCCGAAAACCTTGGTCTGCGTGGTCGGTGCGCGGCCTAATTTTATGAAAATGGCGCCGATTATTAAGCAACTGCAGGCTGTTAATCATTTAATTAAGCCTTATCTGGTCCATACCGGGCAGCATTATGATCAAGCCATGAAAGATACATTCTTTCAGCAGCTTGGTATCCCGGAGCCCGATAAGGACTTAGGTGTGGGGTCAGGCACTCATGCGGTACAAACAGCAAATATTATGCTACGGTTTGAGCCGGTTCTGGACGAAGTGGCGCCTTTTGCCGTGCTGGTGGTGGGCGATGTCAATTCCACCATCGCATGCGGCTTGGTAGCCGTCAAAAAAAATATTCCCCTGATTCATGTCGAAGCCGGTTTAAGAAGCTATGACCGGGAAATGCCGGAAGAAATCAACCGTATTTTAACCGATCAGCTTTCCGATTTACTGTTTACCACCGAGCGGGCGGCTGCTGACAATTTACTCAAAGAAGGCATTAACCAACAACGAATTTGCTTTGCTGGCAATGTCATGATCGATTCATTATTGGCGAATTGCCGCCAAGCATCGACGCTATCGTATACCTTGCAAAAATATGGCTGTCGGCAAGCGATTTCAGAAAAAAATTATGCGCTGTTGACTTTGCACCGGCCATCTAATGTCGATGAACCGGAAACCTTGGCTCGCTTGATTCACATTGTCGGTGAAACGAGCAAAAAATTGCCGGTGATATTTCCTGTTCACCCAAGAACTCAACACAAAATTACCGAGGCAGGATTGCTAAGCGCTCTGCCTGAAGATCGGGTCATCATGCTGCCACCGGTCGGTTATCTGGAAATGTTAGGATTGATGCAATCCGCGCGATTGGTGTTAACCGATTCGGGCGGTTTGCAGGAAGAAACAACCGCATTAGGGGTGCCTTGCGTGACGTTGCGGGAAAATACCGAGAGGCCTATTACCGTCACTGAAGGTACAAATACCATTGTCGGTACCGATGCTGTCAAAATTGTGCAATGTGTCGATGATATTTTAAGCAGCGGCGGAAAGTCCGGACGTATTCCGGAGTATTGGGATGGACAGGCCGCTTCCCGTATTGTCGATGAAATTGTGCGCCGTTATATCTCGGTAAGTTGAGCGATGAAATGAAGCCCAAAGCTATGATCAATGCCATGTCTGTCGATGTTGAGGATTATTTCCAGGTTTCGGCTTTCGAATCGCATATCGATCGTTCGCAGTGGGACAGTTTGCCGCACCGGGTTGAGCAAAATACTCAGCGGATTTTGGATATATTCGATCAACATCGGGTAAAAGCGACTTTTTTTACCCTGGGCTGGGTTGCGGAGCGTTATCCGCAATTGATTCGGCGGATTGTAGACGACGGCCATGAACTTGCTTCCCATGGCTATCAACATACCCGGGTTACCGAACAAACACCGGAGCAATTTCGGCAAGATCTAAGAATCAGCAAACAAATTCTCGAAGACCTCGGCGGCCAGCCTATCGTCGGTTACCGCGCGGCTAGTTATTCGATCGGTGCCCAAAATCTATGGGCATTGCAAATTCTGGAAGAGGAAGGTTTTCATTACAGTTCCAGCATTTATCCGGTCAAGCACGACCTGTACGGTATGCCGGACGCGCCGCGTTTTGCGTTTAGGCCGGACAATGCGCCTAAGTTGCTGGAAATACCGATTACCACATTAAATGTTTTGGGACGCAATATGCCGTGCGGTGGCGGCGGTTTTTTTCGCTTGTATCCTTATCAATTCTCCAAATGGGCTTATCGATATATCAATGCTAATGAAAAACAGCCGGGGATTTTTTATTTTCACCCGTGGGAAATCGACCCGGAACAACCTCGGCAACAAAATCTGTCGTTTAAAACCCGATTCAGGCACTATCTGAATTTGGGCAGAACGCAAAACCGTTTAAGCCATTTATTGGACGATTTTGCTTGGGATACCATGCGGAACGTGTTCTTAACCAAGTAGACAGCCTATTTCCACTCGCTATGATCAAATTATTAGAACCTGCTCAGTGTCAGCGCTGGGATAACTATGCCATGGCCGCGGCTGACGCCAGTTTTTTTCATTTGTCGGCTTGGCAGCAAGTGATCAGGCAAGCTTTTGGGCATGATACCTACTATTACTACGCCGAACAGGACGGCGAAATCACCGGTATTTTGCCATTGACGCATATCAATAGCTTTTTATTTGGCAATTCTTTGATTTCCAATGCTTTTTGTGTCTATGGCGGTATCGTTGCCAGTAACGAGGAAGCCTTTGTTGCCTTGCAGGCGCAGGCCCAGCAATTGGCTCGCGAATTGGGTGTTGATTGTCTGGAATTGCGAAATCGACAACAGTGTCATCCGGATTGGCCACATAAAGAGCTTTACGTTACATTCAGGAAAGAACTCGATCCCGATGTCGAAAAAAACCTGAATGCGATTCCACGCAAGCAGCGAGCCATGGTTCGGGCAGGTATAAAAGCCGGTTTGGTGAGTGTCGTGGACGACCATGTTGAACGTTTTTACAGGGCTTATTCGGAGAGTGTGAGAAATCTGGGAACACCGGTTTTCCCTAAAAAATATTTTCAAATTCTGAAAGACGCCTTCGGCGAAAAATGCGAAATCCTGACCATTGAACACGAAGGCGAGTTGGTTGCCAGCGTAATGAGCTTTTATTTCAAGGGCGAGGTATTGCCGTACTACGGCGGAGGTACCGATGCGGCTCGCGATTTGAAAGGCAACGATTTTATGTATTGGGAAGTGATGCGGCGCGCGGTGGAAAAAGGCTGCCGAATTTTCGATTACGGACGGAGTAAGGTCGGTACCGGCTCGTATCGATTCAAGAAACATTGGGGTTTCGAGCCGGAGCCATTGTATTACGAAGTCGATTTGGTCAAGGCCAAGCAGATACCGGAAATCAACCCACTCAATCCCAAATACCAATTGTTCATTGCCGCCTGGAAAAAGTTGCCGTTGCCGGTCAGCCAAATGGTTGGACCTTGGCTGGCTAAGGATTTGGGGTAATGGACAAGCCTAAATTACTGTATTTGGTTCATCGTATTCCTTATCCGCCCAACAAGGGCGATAAGATCCGCTCGTTCCATTTTTTGCGGGCGCTGGCGGCTGAGTACCAGATATTCCTGGGTACCTTTGTCGACGATCCGGATGACAAACAGTATATCGAGGCGCTAAAGCCTTTCTGTCGAGAAAGCTGTTGCATGGATTTGCATCCAAAAACAGCTAAAATCAAAAGCCTTCGAGGCTTGTTGAGCGATGAGGCGTTGAGTTTGCCGTATTACCGCCATCCTGGCTTGCAGGATTGGGTGGATAAGACGATTCGCGAACAGGGTATTGGCCGAGTGCTGATTTTTTCGTCGCCGATGGCGCAATATGTCGAAAAATATCCGGAGCTGCGATTGGTTGCCGATTTTGTCGATGTCGACTCCGACAAATGGCGGCAATATTCGGCTAGCAAGCGTTGGCCGGCCAGCTGGATTTATCGCCGGGAAGCCGAAAAATTGTTGGCTTACGAACGGCGTGTCGCCGCTCAAGCCGATGCAGCTCTGTTTGTCTCCGAACAAGAAGCTGAGTTGTTCAAGACTTTGGCGCCGGAGAGTGCTGAGAACATCGGATTCGTGAATAACGGTGTCGATACCGATCATTTCGATCCTGATTTGCCATATGTTTCGCCATTTCCCGCGGAGCAAGAATCGATTGTTTTTACTGGGGCAATGGATTATTGGGCCAATGTCGATGCTGTCATCTGGTTTGCCGAGCAGGTATTTCCTGCCATCAAACAGAACCGATCGGCTGCGCGTTTTTACATTGTTGGCTCCAAGCCTTCGAAAGACGTGGAGCAATTAGCGGAAAATAATCCGGCTGTGATCGTAACTGGACGGGTTGACGATGTCAGGCCGTATATAGCCCATGCCGGTGTTGTCGTGGCGCCTTTGCGGATTGCCAGAGGTATTCAAAATAAGGTTTTGGAAGCGATGGCGATGGCGAAGTCGCTAGTGGTGACTTCGGCCGCAATGGAAGGCATTCCCGGTGAAGCAGATTTGCAACTGGCAATAGCCGATGCGCCCGATGATTTTGCCGACCGGGTTTTGGATTTTCTGCAGGCTCCGGTATTAGCTTCTGCAAACCGTAACTATGTAAAAGCCGATTTCAGTTGGCAGGAAAATGGTCATAAGTTATGTCAATTGCTGGCAAGCGATGGCGCGCCTTTATGAGTCAGCAGTTGCCTCAGTTGATTGTCCATATTATTTATCGATTAGGAATCGGTGGGCTTGAGAATGGACTGGTTAATATCATCAACAAATTGCCGACTGAACGTTACCGGCATGCCATCGTTTGTTTGACCGATAGTACCGATTTTAGTCAACGCATCAATCGGCAGGATGTTACTGTCTATCAAATGCACAAACGGCCTGGTCAAGACTGGGCTTCGTTTTATAAAGTCTATCGTTTATTGAGACAATTGCAGCCGGCGATTGTGCATACCCGTAATCTGGGGGCCATCGAATATCAGGTTTGTGCCTTGCTTGCCGGCGTGCCTTATCGGGTGCATGGCGAGCACGGTTGGGATGTGTTCGATCCCGACGGCAACAATGTTAAGTATCAATGGTTGCGTCGAGTATTGGGAATGTTTATTCACCGCTTCGTTCCGTTATCGCGGCATTTACAGGATTATCTGGTCGATAGAGTCGGCATTGCCGAAAATAAAATCACAAGAATATGCAATGGCGTCGATACGGAAACGTTCTATCCGGGTAACGGCGCCAGGCAAATACCGGATGATTGTCCGTTGGCGCTGGATAATAAAGTGGTTATCGGCACCGTGGGGCGTATGCATGGTGTCAAGGATCAAATAACCTTGGTTAAGGCTTTTATCGATGCCTGTGTAAAGTCGCCGCAATTCGCCGAGCAGACGAGGTTGTTTCTGGTGGGCGATGGTCCCTTGCGTGAGCAGGCTGTCGAGTTATTAACCGCCAGTGATCTGATCAACAACGCTTGGCTGCCGGGTGAACGTAACGATATAGCGACTATTTTGCGCGGTTTGGATATTTTTGTACTGCCCTCCAAGGCGGAAGGCATTTCCAACACTATACTGGAAGCCATGTCCAGCGGTTTGCCGGTTATTGCTACCAGAGTGGGCGGCAATCCCGAACTGGTTATCGATGGACAAACAGGATATTTGGTGGAAAGGGAAGACATTGTAGGCTTATCCGAGGCGATGCAGGACTTAGTAGGGAATGATGAAAAGCGTCGTCGGTTTGGGGTCGCCGCTTATCGGCGGGTAGAGGACGAATTTTCCATAGATCGTATGGTGGCTCGCTATCAACAGGTTTATGACAGACAAAAATAGTTAGGCCAGAGAGAAATAATATGTGCGGCATAGTTGGAATTTTCGACATACAAGGCAATGGGGAAATCGATCGCGGCTTATTGTCGCGAATGAATGAAACCCAGTTTCATCGCGGCCCCGATGAAGGCGGTTTGCATACTGAACCTGGTTTGGGTTTTGGCCATCGCCGGCTATCGATCATCGATTTGTCCAGCGGTCAGCAGCCTATGCACAGTCAGGATGGCAATGTTGTGTTGACGTACAACGGCGAAGTCTACAATTTTCCGGAATTGCGTCAGGAATTGGAAGCGCAAGGGTATACATTCAGAACCCACTGCGATACCGAAGTGATTCTTTATGCCTGGCAAGCCTGGGGCGAGTCGTGCGTCGAGCGTCTGCGGGGCATGTTTGCTTTTGCGATTTGGGACAGGCCAAGACAAACGCTGTTTTTGGCTCGGGATCGGCTGGGGGTCAAGCCGCTGTTCTATGCCGAACTGGCTAACGGTCAATTCATATTCGGTTCGGAATTGAAAGCGCTGAAGCAGCATCCGCAATTGCCTAAGGTCATTGAGCCTACTGCCATTGAAGACTACTTTGGCTTTGGTTATATTCCCGATCCGAAGACTATTTATCAAGGCGTTTACAAGCTTGAACCTGGTTATTGTTTAACTATCAAGCGAGGGCAGAAAGATTGGCGGCCCAGGCAGTACTGGGATGTTAGATTTCAGCCTGGCTCGGTCGGTAATGAGACTGAAGCTGGCGAAGAACTGATAGAGCGGCTGCGGGAGGCGGTCAAAATTCGTATGGTTGCGGATGTGCCACTCGGGGCATTTTTATCCGGCGGGGTGGATTCCAGTGCGGTGGTGGCCTTGATGGCTGGATTGTCGCATGATCCCGTCAACACTTGTTCGATCTCGTTCGGCGATCCCAAATTTAACGAAGCGCAATTCGCCGCGCAGGTAGCCGAGCGCTATCACACTGCGCACCGGGTCGAGCAGGTTGATCCTGATGACTTCAGCCTGATCGATCAGTTGTCCGGTTTGTACGACGAGCCGTATGCCGATAGTTCCGCGCTGCCTACTTATAGGGTCTGCGAATTGGCGAAAAAGCAAGTCACGGTGGTTTTGTCCGGGGACGGCGGCGATGAAAACTTGGCGGGCTATCGCCGTCATCGTTGGCATACTTATGAAGAAAGGATGCGGGCCTTGCTGCCGGACGCCCTGCGCATCCCTTTGTTTTCTTCGCTCGGCAGGGTTTATCCCAAACTGGATTGGGCGCCCAAGGTATTTCGTGCCAAAACCACGTTGGAATCGATAGGCCGTGATTCGATGGCCGGTTATTTTCACAGCGTGTCGGTCATGTCTAACGAGATACGTAATCAGTTGTTTAGCGATAAACTGAAAAGCGAATTGCAGGACTATCAAGCGATTGAGGTCTTTCGCCGTTATCGCCAGCAAGCTCCAGACCATCCCTTGTCGATGGTGCAATATTTGGACTTGAAAACCTATTTGGCCGGTGATATTTTGACTAAAGTCGATAGGGCTAGTATGGCGCATGCGCTGGAAGTAAGGGTACCGTTGTTGGATCACAAATTGGTTGAATGGATGGCAACCTTGCCGCCTGACATGAAACTGCATGGGCGAGAAGGTAAATATATCTTTAAAAAAGCGCTTGAGTCATATCTGCCTAACGATGTTCTGTATCGCCCTAAAATGGGTTTTTCGGTGCCGTTGAGCAGTTGGTTTAGAGGGCCATTAAAACAGAGAGTGCAACAGGCGCTCTTGGGCGATACACTGAAACAAACTGGTTGGTTCGATGATGTGTTTTTGGAGCGGATGGTTAGTCAGCATCAGGCTGGATTACGTGATTACAGCGCATCGATTTGGTCTTTGCTGATGTTTGAAGCATTTTTGCGAAATAATCTTGATTAATAGTTGGGTTAAGCGGTAACACTGTACGGTCGTGCAATAGACATACGCAGAGTCTTTTGCTAGAGTGTGACACAGTTCAAATTTTATTAAAGGCGATTCGATATGAATGTGGAAAATGAAAAAGCAGAAAAGCTAGACGAAAGCGAAGTTTCTAAGCAAATGGTTGATAAATCGAGGCGGTCCTTTGCCAAGGCCGGCGTAGTTGCGCCAGTTATCATGACATTGGTCAGCAAAACAGCTTTGGGCGAAACGCCTTATCATTGCACGGTTAGCGGTCAACATTCGGGCAATCATTCAGGCCGGCACGATTGGCAAACACCCTGTGGCGTAGGTTTCTCTCCAGGGGCTTGGAAAACACCAGGGGATAGTGGCGATGGTAGTATCGATCAATGGTTAGCGGCAGGCGTTAACCCAATGAAGATTGACCAATGGCAGCACCCTAATGCAGTTTATGGTATTTTTGCAGAGAACAGTTCAGCTGTATGGAAAACAGGTAACGATAAAACTTTTGGTAATCTAACTGCCAAAAATATGTACCTCAAAATAAATGCAAAAGGATTTTCCTTAGCCACAAAATTTAATTCAAAATTTGGTGGCGGCGATACCAGAAGCTTTCATGATATTCTGATGACGGAAGAAGGGTCGCTTAAGTTTCATGCTATTGCCGATTATCTGAACGCGGCACTGAACCAGAGTGCAGCATATGCGGGCATATTCAGCCCGGTGTACGACAACATTACCCCGCAGTATATTGTTAACGTATATAACGATGCTTCGATGTCCGATGACGCTAAAAAGAATTACTTTATTTTGATTCACCATTAAATCTCCAGAGTAAATGAATGGTCCATACGTAGATTCATGAGTGTGTCGGCATGGCAGTTGATTACGGAGTTTGAGCTTTCTATTTATATTCTGGATGGCGATTACTTGTTGTATCACTCTGGCACAGGGGCGACGCACCGGTTAAATGGAATTTATGGATTGGTTTTTTCTATTTTTTGGGACGATAGAAAGCCGCTAGGTATTGATGACTTAATTGTCTCGATTTCCAAACAACTTGATTCAATACTGAAAGCAGAAGAAGTGAAAAAGACTGTGGAATCACTATTGGAGTTGTGTTTAATCAAAAGCGTTGATCGATTAGGGTAAGGGCCATTTGGAGCAAAACGTTAGTCAGGCTGATTTTGTTCTGAAAGTTGGCCCATTTAATGTCAGAGTGCAGTCAAATATTAGCTCTGTGCATCATGGCATCATTAATTTATATCAGGACTATCCCAAATTACCGCCAGATACGTTTTGTGATTTTTATGTCAGAGTGTTTCAGCCGGTTGGATTAAGGCGGTTTTTTCGCAAACAGGTCTTGTTTGCTTTCGATCAGTTTGTTCCCTTCAAACCATTACCTTATGCACAAGCGTTTCCATTCTTTGAGTGGGGATTGAATTGGTGCATATCTAGTTATTCACATCAGTTCTTGATTATCCACGCCGCCGTTGTCGAAAAAAAAGGTAAGGCGTTAATTTTGCCAGGTTCGCCAGGTTCCGGAAAAAGTACTTTATGCGCCGCTTTGATTAATAAAGGCTGGCGATTGTTATCCGATGAACTGACGCTTGTGGATTGTCAGACAGGCCATATTATTCCAGTGCCTCGTCCGGTTAGTTTGAAGAACGAATCCATAGAATTGATTGCCAGCACCTACCCACGCAATGAATTCAGTCCTGTGGTACACGATACCTTGAAAGGTTCGGTGAGTCTTATGAGGCCGCCAGCAACGGCTATATCAAGAGCCGAAGAGGTTGCTTTGCCTTGGTTGGTCGTTTTCCCCAAATATCAGCAGCAATCCAGTTTGGAGTTGTCGCCATTGCATAAGGCGGAAGCATTTATGAAACTGGCTGACTTATCTTTCAATTACAGTGTGTTGGGAGAGGAAGGGTTTCAAGTGATGGCTAAGTTGGTCGAAGGATGTCACGTATACGATTTTATATACGACGGTAATTTTGACCAGGCATCGGCTTGTTTTGAACAATTGTTGGACGATTCGGAGCATGGATAAAAACCTGTCAACGTTACTTGTCAGACATTTGGTTTTTGCCAAACAGACTTGTGACTATTCAAGCGAAGAGTGGGAGCTATTGATAAGGCAAGCAAGATTGACCGGAGGCTTATCCAGATTAACTTTTTTCTGGAGGGATTTTGGCTTATTCAATCCGCCGGATTTCGTTACCCGTCATTTTAATTCGGCCGATAAATACTGGTTGTCGCAAAAACGAATTATCAATTGGGAGTTACACAATCTGCAGCAGGCTTTTCAACAATTGCAGATACCGTTAATTTTGCTTAAAGGCACAGCGTATTCTGCTGCAAATTTAAATGCCGGATTAGGCCGGATTTTTAGCGATATAGATATTCTTGTACCCAAGCAATATTTACAAAAAGTTAAGGAAGGGTTGGCTTGGAGCGGTTGGTTTCCCGAGCCGCTTGATAGCTATGATCGTAGCTACTACGAACGTTGGATGCACGAGTTGCCGCCCATGCGACATATTCAGCGCGGTACGACATTGGATGTCCATCACAATATTGTTCCTGAAACCTGCGCGCTGTGCCCGGATGCGAATTTGCTTTTACAAGCGGCCATCAATATTCCCGATAGCAACTATTGGGTGCTGGCTCCCGAGGACATGGTTCTACATAGTGCCAGCCATTTGTTTTGGAGCGGTGAATTTGAAAATGGTCTACGGGATTTGAGCGATATTGATTTGTTAATGCGCGAGTTTAGTGGCAAAGATTCTGACTTTTGGCAAAAATTGCTGGACCGTGCCGGTGTGCTGGGTTTGGGTGGGCCGCTGTTTTATGCGCTACGTTATACCGGCAAAATGTTGAAAACACCCGTTCCCGACAATATTGTTCTGGGTTCCGCTGTTTATGGCTCGGGATCTGTTCAAAACAAAATCATGGATTTTCTTCTTCTTCGAGCTTTGATGCCGGTTCATCCTAGTTGTGATGATAGTTGGACTGCATTTGCGCGTTGGCTATTGTATCTGCGCTCCCATTGGTTGAAAATGCCTTTGTATTTGTTGATTCCGCATTTATCCAGAAAAGCTTGGCTGCGGTTGACCAGTAAAGAGCAGCATTAATCTGAGTCATTCATGTCGAGTTATAACAATTGCTAGACTGACATTGTCGCGACATGAAAATATTGCATATTCTCGATCACTCCATACCGCTGCATAGTGGTTATACCTTTCGTACTCGGGCTATTCTCGAGCAACAACGCAAATTAGGCTGGGAGACTTTTCATGTCACCTCTGCAAAGCACCTGGGGGCCAATGCTGCCGTCGAAACCGTAGATGGCCTGACATTTTACAGATCTGCCATGCCGCAAGGATTATTGGCAAAATTGCCTGTTTTAAATCAGTGGTCGATTGTACAAACGCTGGCTCAACGACTCGATGAAATCATCCCGCAAATTAAACCGGATATTCTTCATGCCCATTCGCCGGCGCTGAATGGACTGGCGGCATTAAAAATGGCCGACAAATACAAATTGCCTTTGGTCTATGAATGCCGTGCTTTTTGGGAAGATGCTGCGGTTGACCACGGTACAACTCAGGAAGGCAGTCTGCGCTACCGGTTAACCAAAGCTCTGGAAACCCATGTGTTCAAGAAGGCCGATGCCGTTACCACTATTTGTGACGGCTTACGTAACGACATTATCAGTCGAGGTGTCGCTGCAGAAAAAGTTACCGTCATTCCGAATGCGGTCGATATCGATAAATTTGCCTTTGGAGAAACCGCCGACCCCGGTTTGATTATGGAATTAGGCCTGGACGGCAAGGTTGTGCTGGGATTTATCGGTTCTTTCTATGCTTACGAAGGTCTCTTGCTGTTGCTGGATGCCTTGCCGGCAATTATAAGAGACCAGCCGAATGTCCGTTTGTTGCTGGTTGGTGGCGGTCCGCAGCAGCAGCAAATCAGCGAAAAAATCGCGGCTCTGAATTTACAGGATTATGTCGTTCTTACCGGTCGTGTGCCACATGACCAGGTGCAACGTTATTACAATTTGGTCGATATCTTCGTTTATCCGCGCTTGTCGATGCGACTCACCGATCTGGTTACGCCGTTAAAACCGCTTGAAGCCATGGCTCAAGGCCGTTTGCTGGTAGCATCGGACGTTGGCGGACATCATGAATTGATTCGCGATCGTGAAACTGGTTATCTGTTTAAAGCGGGTGATAAGGCGGCATTAGCTCAAAGCGTTTTGGAGGCATTGGCCGATCAGGCGAGTTGGGACGAAATGCGCTTGGCGGGGCGGCGTTATGTAGAAGAGGTGCGCAATTGGCAAAATAGTGTCGCCAATTATCAGGCGGTTTACGCAAACGTTTTGCAAGCATAAATAATGCCTGAAACGCCCAGATTGATTGTCTTTTGTTCCTTGTATCCCAGTCGGGTCAGACCTAATGCCGGTGTGTTTATTCGTGAGCGCATGAGCCGGGTGGCCGAGCATTGTCCATTAACGGTGGTTTCTCCCGTGCCTTGGTTTCCATTTCAAGGTCTAATTCGTCACTGGAAGCCCGATTATCGGCCGCAACCGGCAAATCAGGAAGATCAAAACGGTATTCGGGTCTATTTTCCCCGCTTTCTGTCGATACCCGGTTTTTTCCGCTCTCTGGACGGTTTTTTTATGGCGATTTCGTGTTTGCCATTGCTGTTCAAGCTGAAAACGGAATTTGCATTTAATCTGATAGATGCGCATTTTGCTTATCCCGATGGTTACGCGGCGGCTTTATTGGGTAGATGGCTTAAACTGCCGGTGACGATAACGCTGCGCGGTACCGAGGTGCCGTTGTCGAGAATTCCCGATCGGCGGCAGCGATTGTTGAAGGCTTTGCAGTGTGCCGCGACGGTGTTTTCGGTGTCCGATTCGTTAAAACGGCATGTCGTGGGATTGGGGGCTGACGCCGAGAAAATTCGCGTTGTCGGTAACGGCGTCGATACTGCAAAATTTTTTCCGCTGGATAAAGCATCCGCCCGGCGACAATTGCAAATCGCCGAAGATGCTCAGGTGTTGATTTCAGTCGGTGGTTTGGTCGACAGAAAAGGTTTTCATCGGGTAATAGATATACTCCCGGACTTGGTTGAAAAGTATCCGCGATTGGTTTATTTGATTGTCGGCGGTTCCAGTCCTGAAGGTAATATTCTTGCCCGGTTGGAACAGCAAGTAGAATCTTTAAACTTGGTGAAGCATGTGCGGTTTCTCGGTCCGATGCCTGCCCAGGATTTGTATGTTCCGTTATCGGCAGCTAATGTTTTTGTGCTGGCGACGGCCAATGAAGGGTGGGCTAATGTATTTTTGGAGGCAATGGCTTGCGGCTTGCCAGTGGTGACAACCGATGTTGGAGGCAATCGCGAAGTTGTTTGCGATGATGCGCTGGGGACGGTAGTGGCGTTCGATGAACCCGAGGCCTTGTCGCAGGCTATCGATGAATCCTTACGGCGCTCATGGAATAGTCAAACAATTATCGACTATGCTGCCGATAATGCTTGGGATAAGCGTATTGCCATCCTGTTGGCGGAATTTAATAAACTGGTAAGCTGATGAATCTCTATACGTTTTTTTGTGCGAATGTTGTTTTTCCGTTACATGAAGCCTTAAAAAAACATAGTACCGTTAAAGTTCGTCGAGACATGGAGCGCAGTCAATGGCTGACAGGCGCCGAAATACAGCAATTACAGTTAAAAAGATTAAAGGCATTTTTGGCCGATGTACGGAGCCATGTGCCTTATTACCGGCATTTGTTCCTGGAAATTGGCTTTGAGCCTGAGGCTATTAATGAGCTGCAGCAATTGGCTAAATTGCCATTGTTGAGCAAGTCGGAAATCAGGGCGTATTCTGCAGAGATGAAAGCCGACGATGCGGTTGGCTTGGCGCGTTTCAATACCGGTGGATCTAGCGGCGAGCCGTTGATTTTTTATATTGGCAACCGGCGGGTTAGTCACGATGTTGCCGCCAAATGGCGGGCAACGCGCTGGTGGGGTGTGGATATAGGCGATCCGGAGGCCGTAATTTGGGGTTCGCCTATTGAACTGGGCGCCCAGGATAAAATTCGGTTGCTTCGCGACAAGTTGCTGCGAACCCATCTCATTCCTGCTTTTGAGATGTCATCGGAAAAACTCGATGGTTTTATTCAAAAAATTCAGCGCATACGGCCAAAGATGTTGTTCGGCTATCCTTCGGCCTTGGCGCACATTGCCGCGCATGCCGAGAAAAAAGGTATTGCATTAAACAAGCTGGGGATTAAAGTTGCCTTTGTTACTTCTGAGCGGCTTTACGATTATCAGCGCGAAAAAATTGAAACTGTCTTTGCTTGCCCGGTTGCGAATGGCTATGGAGGGCGCGATGCCGGCTTCATCGCTCATCAGTGTCCACAGGGTGGCATGCACATTACTGCTGAAGATATTATCGTCGAGATCGTCGATCCCCAGGGTAAACAACTGCCGATAGGTGAATTGGGCGAAATAGTGGTTACGCATATGGCGACTCGCGATTTCCCGTTTATTCGGTATCGCACCGGCGATATGGGTGTGCTATCGGATAAAAGCTGTGCTTGCGGACGCGGTCTGCCGTTGTTGGAAGATATTCAGGGCCGCACTACCGATTTTGTCGTGGCTCAAGATGGCACCGTACTGCACGGTCTGGCGCTTATTTATGTGTTGCGGGATCTTGAAGGTGTTGAAGCGTTTAAGATCATCCAGGACAGTTTGGATAAAACCACGGTTCAAATTGTGAAAGGGGCGAGTTATCAGCTGGCGGCAGAAGAAAAAATCGTGACGGAATTTAAAAAACGTCTCGGATCAACTGTAACGATCAGCATTGAATATACCGATTACATTGCGAAAGAACGGTCCGGTAAATTTCGCTATGTAATTAGTCACGTCAAGCTAAACCAACAATAATAACGATGACAAAATTTGCAGGATGGATGGGGGCTGATCTTCAGGCTGAAGAGGCTCTGGCATTGCTAAATAACATGACAGCTGCCGATGCCTCGTTAAATGGCCTAGTGGGTAAAAACTATGCGGTGACGGTGCCGCATGCAGTTGTTCAGCAAGGTAACGGTTGTTTGATGTTTCTTGCTCAAGCGAGCTTGCCGCCTGCGAGAATGCTGGAGTTGCTTAATATTTATCGAAGGCAGGGTAGTCAGTTTTTAGCCGGCCAATCCGATCCGGCTGCGCTGGTTATTATCGATGTTGAACAGCAAAGATTATTGCTGGCAACCGATCCGATCGGCCTGAGCAATATCTACTACGCGCAAACTCCCCATGGGCTGGTTTTTGGTTCCAGTGCCGATTTTGTTGTTCGCCATCCGCAAGTCAGCAACGCGATAGCGCCGCAGAGTATTTACGATTACGTCTATTTTCACCATTGCCCCAGTCCCAACACCATTTATCAGCAGATTAAAAAGTTGGAAGGCGGGCAATGTTTGGTTTATCAGAATGGCCAAGTGTATCTCCAGCGGTATTGGATGCCGAAATTTCAGGAACAAATGGTTGGGAGCTTGCAGCAGGCCGGCCAGGAATTGCAGGAGCATTTGATCAATGCCGTCAGGCGTATGGTCGATACCGAAGACAATACCGGTGCGTTTCTCAGCGGCGGATTGGATAGCTCCAGCGTTGCCGGCGCGTTATCCAAAGTATTTCCCGGTAAGGCCAAAACCTTTTCGATGGGTTTTCCGGTCGAGGGCTATAACGAGATCGAATATGCCAATATCGCCGTTAAGCACTTTAATACCCGGCAGCATGAATACTATGTTACGCCGGAAGATACCGTCAATGCCGTTCCGTCAATAGCGGCCTATTATGACGAGCCCTTTGGTAATTCCTCGGCATTGGCCGCTTACTATTGTGCCAAGCTGGCGAAAGATCATGGGGTTAAACGTCTGCTGGCCGGCGATGGCGGCGACGAGATTTTTGCCGGCAACGAGCGGTATGCCAAACAAATGTTGTTTGAGCATTATCATAGCCTGCCGGCTTTTATGACGGCAGGTCTTGAAATATGTTTGAGTCTTTTGCCTGAAGCGCTGGCCAAACAGAAAATTCCGTTCAAAGCTATGCGCTATATCGAACAAGCCAAGGCTGCAATGCCTGATCGCTTGCAGGATTATAATTTTTTGCATCGTCATGCTGCGGCCGATATTTTTAATGCCGATTTTCTAACGCAAATCGATACTGCCGAACCATTGCAGCAGCTCAGAGAAAGCTATCATCGGCCGGAAAATATCAGTGCCCTGAATCGCATGTTGTATATGGATTGGAAGACTACCTTGCATGACAACGACCTGGTCAAGGTTAATCGAATGTGTGAGATGGCCGGCGTCGAAGTTTGCTATCCCTTGTTGGATCAACGCATTGTCGAGCTATCTTGTCGTATTCCTTCCAACAATAAATTGAACGGACAAAAACTGCGCTGGTTTTATAAACAAGCCATGACCAATTTTCTGCCGGAACAAATTATCAATAAGCCCAAGCATGGTTTTGGCTTGCCTTTCGGTGTTTGGTTGAAGGATCATCAGCCATTGAAGAATCTAGCGTATGACGCCATCCAGGATTTAAAAAAGCGAGATTTTTTCAAGCCGGAATTTCTTGATCACACCATCAGCATGCATCAAAGCGTTCACGCCGCTTACTATGGAGAGTTGATTTGGGTGTTGATGATGCTGGAATTATGGTTTGTAGGAAAAGATCGGCGATAGTGCTGATGGAGTTTGCACGGCATCCAATTTTTGGCGTTGAAAAATTGCATGCGGCAAATAGCGCAATTTAACTTTCCTTTTTAAGAAAAAAAGAATAAAATTTCGGTTCTGGTTGTTGCAGAAATGAAGCGCTTTGAAAATGTAGGGAGATGGTATGCTTATCTTGACTCGTAGAGTAGGAGAGACCTTAATGATCGGTGACGATGTAACTGTTACCGTTCTTGGGGTGAAAGGGAATCAAGTTCGAATAGGTGTTAACGCTCCGAAAGACGTCTCCGTTCATAGAGAAGAAATTTACGAGAGAATCAAGAAAGAGCAATCGGAAGCCAGTGCTTCTGATGCCTAAAAATTAGGAGAGATGGCCGAGAGGCCGAAGGCGCTCCCCTGCTAAGGGAGTATGGGTCAAAAGCCCATCGAGGGTTCGAATCCCTCTCTCTCCGCCACTAAAAAGCCATGAAATAATGGTTGACACAAGCAAAGAAAATAACAATAATAAGCGGCTCAGATAAGCGCCCGTAGCTCAGCTGGATAGAGTACTCGGCTACGAACCGAGCGGTCGGGAGTTCGAATCTCTCCGGGCGCGCCATATCTGAACAAAATTATTCCCCTGTAGCTCAGTCGGTAGAGCGGGTGACTGTTAATCACTAGGTCGGCGGTTCGAGCCCGTCCGGGGGAGCCAAATAAATCAATGGCTTAGGTAGAAATACCTAAGCCATTTTTTTATGCGTGGTCACTTTTATGGTCACTTTGTTTTTCTCTTAAAACCGAAAATTTTTTGGTTCACCATCTGAAAAACGTACGTCATATAAGCAAGTGTTTTCGCCAAAGTCATAGTAACGCTTGGAATTAAGATCTGGAAGCTTTGCAATCGTTACCTAAAGCGAACTGTCACTCTCTTTGTTTGCCCTACTTTCATAGAAAGCGTTTACTTTACTTGCTAGCCACATTTGAGGATTCTTAATTACCGGTGGAGGTACTTCGCCAGCCTTCCTCATTCGCCAAAATTGAGTGCGAGTCACACCTAATTTCTCCAACATATCACTGATCTTTAAGAACTCTTTTTCTTTGGCAATTTCTGTCGTCTTTTGTTCGCTTTCAGTATTCACAGGATCAACCTAATTACAAAGAGTTGTTACACACACCGCAACGTTCAGATAGATCTTCCCTCGCATTCAATAAAACCCAGGCTCGACAATTCGTGCATGTCGAAATCTGAACTTTTTTATCTTTGATGTCCTGGGCCACCACCCAAGCAGCCGAAAAGTCGAGTTGCCCGGAAGGATAGGAACGCTTGTAGGCGTCAAAAGCGGTTATCAGTGTTTGGATTTGACTGTCGGCCGATTTGTTTGAAGCAGCCCGATAGCACACGGCAAACAGCGTTACGTCCTTGTATTTCCGCCGGCTTCCAGTCAAGCCACGGGTGGAAAATTTGATGGATCCACGGCTGGGCGAACGGCCATGTAATTGACGGTATGTCTGTCTCAATAGCTTGATCGGAATACCCGTGGCTTGATGCACAATTTTGACCTTGGCGTGACGATTGAGCAGTTCAATTGCCAGGGATTGCTGTTGAAATTTCTTGAGCATTAGCTGTCCCCCTTATCCAATATTGCCACTTAATCCGAGCATGGCTTCCACCATCGGTGGCGATTCTCTGTTGATGTTTTGAATAAACTGACTCGAAAATCGGGGGGTAAAACATAACCAGTTAGAGCGGGCAATGAAATCAATGTCTTCTAAAGATAAACGTCCAACTGCCAAGCGCATGGTTTCATCCGTAATGCCAAGTACCAGCTCGGTCAGTACCGGGTTCTCCCGTGCAATTTCTCTGGCTTTGATGAGCCAGGCCTGATTCATGGCATAAATCTCTTCATCGCAACCCAGTTGATTGATCGCCGTCAGTTTGTCAAAGTAGACCTCCAGATTTTTGAATGCTGACTGCATCATGTTATTGATGTGCCCTGCCATATTGACTATTTTCAGTTTCGATTTCAGATAATCGGATCCGAATTCAGCGACCAGTGGCAAAAACAATTCCTGAATGAACCCCTGCGTGATGGTTTTGACGTCCTTAAAATCAATTGTCAGCAATTGTTGATTGGCAAAGCACTCGCGGGCCAGTCGTGCGAGATTTTTGCCATGGATTGGCTGAGGTATTTGGGAATTGGTGGCTGTGACGACAACGATATGCATGCGACTTCTCCTTAGTAGCTGATGGATCGTCTCTAACGAGCGCTTAGTTTGTTCAATGTGAGCATTTTTGATTTTGCGGAAACCCAGCGTCGCCGACCTGAGCGATCAGTCCACACCTCGCAGATAGGGCATTGGCTAAATGCGGCATCCGGATGAATCATGCCCAGGTAACGGGCGTGGCAACGCCCGCAAAGAATGAATACCAAATCACCCGTGGAGAGCATGGTAATTAAATACCAAGCCCGGTTTATATCTAACGGATAATGTTGGCTGGAGCGTGGTTGCATAAATTGCCGATCGGCTAAAATTCTGGAAGCAACGTTGCTGTAGATCTCATAGGCTGCAACCAGTAAGGTCGCACTCAGGTTCGGGGTAGAAAGCCGGTGTCTGATGTCTTCGATCATGCTTAAAAATAGCGAGGCATGAATGTTGTTGAATGCCGAGCGGATGGCCCATTGATGATCATGTGGCAGCATGCCTTGTTTGGGCGATTGTCCTTGTACCGCTTTAAAAAATTCGATGCTTTGCTTTCGGGTTAAATGGCAAAGTTGGCTAACAATTGGCGGACGGGCGCCGAGTTGGAATAGTCTTTCCGCCAAGAGCAAGTCTGTGCCTATGTTTGGTCTGCTTTTAAAGGGCATGGGTTTCATCCGCAGTTCCAGTGATACAAGGTTGGAGAAGATCCACATAGGCAACCGTGGGCAAGTTGCTTGGGGCATAGACAGGCAATAACTGAATTACTGCACGACTGCTTTCGGCGTGTTCACGAAGTTTTTCCTGTGTCATGCTGGCGAGAAGGTCTATGCCAACCTGATCTAATCCAAAGCGCCAGGCCGTTTCCGCCGGATTACTGCGTGCGGATTCCCTGGCTAACATGAGATATTCGAAATTTAACCGGGCAAGATCTTCATCCAGTGTTGACATAAACGCCTTTGTGTTGATTAACGACTGTTGTCGATATGCTAGGCAGGCAACGCGGAAATGTCCCGGTCGCAAAGTGACCTGTTTTGGGTCACAAAGCTCCGGAAACCACGATTGATATGAATTGGCGCTGTTGAAAATAATTGGCTTATTGAGCTGGTGATGACTTTTTCGGCATGTGATGGATGACCACTTTGATAACGCCAGGCTATTTGTTCGGCCTGATGGATTGAATGATCCTGAAATTCTTCTGACCTCGTTCTGCTTGCCAGAGGCTTGGACCGCAATAAGTGGACACTTAATTGGCGTTCGACCCGAATAAATACATTCCAAAATCATTTTTACTTCGCTCATGTCGCATTTGTTATGGAGGACATTGTTATGAATCGGCTGTTTGCTAACCAGACTGCTACTGCTGGTTACCTGGTTTGGGGTGGTTTATGCGCGAGGTAATTCAATGCTTGATCGATTGGTTGGCTAGCGAGCCAAGCGATGAAAAAGGCCACCGCATATTGCGTGCGTTAGCCCAGGAATCGTTAAAGAAAGCGGATCTCGAAGAGTCGAAGCGCCGATTCACGGCTGATGAAATCGTTGCCGCAGTCGGTGAATCCATAGGAAATGCCGATCCTAAAAAATGGATCGACTGGCCGGGCTCGTTGAAAAGATATTGCGAAACCCGCGAGGGGCAAATTGTAGAGTTTGCTCGTAAACGCGAGCTACCGCATTACCCGAAGCCGGAACGAAAAAGTACAAAGGGCGGTCCGGGAAGACTCACGACGTTTTATATCAAAGCCGAGCGGGTTCCAGAAATCATCGAAGACGATAACGCTATCAATGAGGTTCGGGTAGACAGCAGAATCGCAACCGAGTTGAAAGCCAACTACCAAATGACTGAACTGGGTGAAGTCAAACCCAGTTGGATCGCGCGTTGGTTATTCCGGCATGGACAGATCGAATTAAGACAATGGCATGTTTGGGTTATATTGGGCTGGCTAGCAATCATAGCTGGATTCGCATTGTTAATTGCTTATGCCGGATGGCTATCGTTATCCGTGCCCAGGCCGGTGACAACGCAAGATTTGACATTACTGGTAAGTATTTTCGCCATTCCCTATGGTTCCTGGGTCACTATCATCAAACCTTGGATTTTATTGTTGGATGATCGAATCGTCGTAGCCCATGAACTATTCACAAATTTTCATGAACAGTCTGCGCAGTTCGAACTGTTACGAGACGGGGATTTAAGAGTGGTGAGGTTAGTTCGGTATTCGGCGGCATGTCCCATTTGTGGGGCCACGATTTATCTCGAAAAAGGCGAACCGGATTACCGGCGCAGATTGGTGGGTCGATGTTATGAAAGCCCAAGAGAGCATGTGTTTAGTTTTGACCGAATAACGCGTTGCGGGCGTTTACTGGTAGATCGATAATCTTTCCCAAGGCGATCTCAGCCATATTGGTAGATTTGGAACTATGGCTTTTTTCATTTTTGGTAAAGAAAGTGAGCGCAATTATCCGGCTGGATAATGCGCTCATACATTAAATTTTAACAATCCATACTGGTTTGATTCATTTGTTTTTGACCGGATTCAGTTGGATATGTCATCACCGATGCCGGTTTGCCTTGCTGATCCAGTGTTACAACGAAGGCTTTACCGTACAACGCAGGACAACCGCAAAAATCCGGTAATAAGCGTTGCATGGCATTGGCCGGATCGCTGGCGGTATTGGCCACCACAAAGGCGATGAAGGCATCCGAATCGCTTTCAAAGGTCGATTCCTGAAATTCATCGTATTCGCTTCTGAAGCTGGCCATTTGTTGCAACACCTGCGCCGAGCAATCGCCTTTGGACACAATGATGTCATCGGCTTTTTCCTGGCCTTGGTAGCAAGCCTCATCCCTGATTTCAACAACATCCTGTCCCAGTCTGATTCGGTAGGCATCGCAAAACCGCACGCTGACCCAGCACCAATCACCTTGGAAATGAGCTTGGTGGCTTTCATTGATCGTTTCAATCACCAGCTCTTCATCATTGAGATGCCGAACTAGGGCATGAAGCCAATGGCCCTTATCCAACGTGTCGTGATACAGCAAATAATCCCGGCTCCAGGCAAACAAATAACGCCCTGCGCCGTCCTGTTTGATGTCATCACCAATCGAGACGATGCCGCGAGCCATAATTTCTTCACGGGACATGGCTTTTTCCGGTCGCTGTTCGAAGTTTCCAAAAACTTCGGTATCGCAAACCGGATAAGCGGTGATTTTGCGTAAGGCCTCGGGCGGTACCACAGGCACATCGTTGAGTAACTTCAAAAGCTCCCATTGCCGCAGCATTTCATAATAACCAACAAACTCTTCGGCAGGCAGAGTGGCTTTCATCTGGATAAAACGCTGTTCGATGGTTTGCGCCAGGACAGCTTTGACCTGCTTTATGACATCAGCTTCATCCACCAGCTTGTCACGATCCGGCAAGCGGGCGTGAAAACGGGATGAGTCCAGATGGATGATATGGCGATACGAGGTATAGCTGTGCGAGGTGTAAATCGGCAAACCTTGCAGATAGACATCGAACTCATACTGCGCCCCATTGGGTTGGTCCATGCCATGCAAATAAATTGCGCCAATCTCGGTGTCAACAAAGGTCAATCCACTATCCAGTGCGCCGGAACGTTCAAGCAATTGATCGTTGAACAGCACTGGAATGGGGAAGCCACGCACCAAGCGCTTTAGTGTGGTGGCAATTTGCCCCATCTCCATCTCCATATCCACATCCTGCAAGGTAATGCGAGTAATACCGTTCCAGTCTTGGACGGGTGCGATCGTCACCGGCTTAAATGCCAAAATGCGGTCGGTTTCGATATCGATCGAACCACTTTTACTAATGACGCTGATTTGCCGACAGGCAAACAGTGCCGATAAAAATCCGATTCCAAACGGATGCTCATGGGTAACCACGTCTGCATCCCAGCCGGATTCGGCTACTGTCAGTAGTGTTGCAATCGAGTCGATGCCGCAGCCATCATCCAAAACCTGTAGCGTTTTGGTTTCAGGGCAAAAGTTAATCACCACCATGGCGGCATTGGCCCGGCGAGCATTTTGGATTAGCTCGCCCAGCACAGTAGTTTTGTTGGTGAAGCTGAAGCGCAGACTTTTGACCAAATTGGCTTGATTAACTTTCATCGCGACTTCGCTGGTTTGTGTGTTCATGTGTTATCTCCAGGTATAAAAAAGCCCCGAGGACACGACACAGTCCAACCCCGACGGGGAGAACGGATCATCTCTCCGAGGCGGGTGATACTGGCTAGGCCAGTAGTTAAGTTAAAGACCGGTCTAACACCGGATTAAGATACCAAAGCTAGGTCTGCGGATGGCAGGCAGCCCGTCCATTCCAGCAAGCTAGATTGTTCGTTTTCCGATACGGCATCGGGATCAATGCCTCGGCTGGCCAACACGCTGCTCATCGCCTGGGTTAACAGACGATGACCTTTTTCCCGTTCCGACTCGCCGCCGTGCTTGATCGCCCAAAAGGGATCGAAATGGACATGCCGGCTACTGCGTGGACACTGCTTGTTCACTTCGGTGTGAAACGCCCGATCTAAGTTCTCTGCCTGGTCGAACTGCTGCCAGAAACCATGACCGGCTTGCGTATCCACGGGCGGTAACCAGCGGCGCTGGCGGCCAACCCAACTGTTCATCCGGTCGATCAGGGTTTTACTTTTCGGAAAAAAGTGAATGGTGCCGACGCCCGGATAATAGCGAACGTCAAAATAACTGCCGCCTATCCGTTCTCCAACCCGAAGCGCGTGAAAATGCTGCCGAAACACCGACACCAAACTGACCTCCGCTTCGGTCTTACCATCGAGCAAGGCAAACACCTTGTCGAAATCCGCTAACAGCCGTTCTGACTCCCAGTTCAGACTACTATGGTACGACTCAACTTTGTGCCCTGGTAGAACGAACCGAGTGGTTTTGATCCGCATGCCCAGCGTGCGGTGTTTGTCATTGGATTTCCAGCCCATGTAAAACACCGCGTTATCGCTGTAATAGCGGGTGATCAGATCGAACACATCGCACACCATGCTCAGTTGAATTTCACCTTGCTGATCGATGATGCCTTGCAGAAATCCATAGATATTCGGCACGGTAAATTCCAAGGACTTCACCGTTTCGAAATCCGACTCCAGACGTTTTTGCGCTGCCGATGACAAGCGCGAGGTGACCTGCGTAGAGCGTAATATGCTGGCCCAGGCCCGATTCTTCAGATCGTGATAGCGTTTGAACAGCGTCCGCTTCACCGCATCCGAAGACGACTCGTCTTCACTACTGATACCGCCACCGCTCAGCTCGCCGAGCGTTTTGCCCAGCATGGTCCGATAACGGCTGGCTCGGGCTTCACTGAATACGGCCTGTCGCGCTGCTTCGACCGCGGCATTGAACATCAACACTGCGTTATCGATGAAGGCATTCGGCAAGGCCAACTCATGAGGCAAATGAAACTCGCCCGCTAAATCATCGGCCTCTCGACGATCCTGGCGCAAATCGTCCAGAATACTGCCGAGGATGTCCTGCTCGAAGGTCGAAGTTTTTTTCAACCAGACCAGGGCCACGTCGACCGGCGTTTTGCGTTCGGCATCCTCGCCGGCGAACATTTCTTGCAGAAACTCGACCTCGCCATGCTGCTCAATCAAACGTAATAACAGCTGGCGTTCTTTCGAAAACGGATTACGCACGGTTTCGGCATTGAGAATGGCGACGATTTCACCGTCAAACAATATCTCCCAAGCCTTCAACACGTGTTTGGCACCTTCGGCAAACGGCGGATTCATGATGATGTGAGAATAGACACTGCCGCTTTGAAATTGCAGAAAATCCATCCCCACCACCGCATAGCCTTCATCGCGCAGAACCGCGTGTTTGCGGATATCGATTTCAATGCAATCGATCGGCAAACGTTTACCGTACTGGTATGGCCCTGGACGAAGCAAATGTCCTTCGCCTGCTGAAGGCTCTAATACCCGCGCAAATTGCTGGTTCTTGAACATCGCCCAAGCTTTACGACTCAGTGCTTCTGGCGTAGGGTAGTATTGATAAGGGTCTGTCATGGTATTCTCCAAAAAAGCCCCTGACGACCGATTCAACCCTGGCGGGATAGAATCATCCCGCAGGGGTATAGTGAAAAACTCGGCTTAACCGAGTGTCAACAATGAAAACGGCGCGTCAGATCAAGGCGAACCGCTTACCTTGAATGAAGTCCTGATACTGCCGGGCTTCGGTTTTTACTTTGAACCGGGCATGCACGCTGCCGTCGATCCAGATTTCCCAAGGCAAGCGTTTAAGCTCACCTCTCACCAGTTCTACTGTGCCAACCCGAAAGTCATCGTGTTGGTAAAGCACCTGGCGTGGGGTATCAATGCGAACAATGCAGTTATCCAGTAATGCCGGACCACCGATGTCACCCGGTTCTATCAACAGCGGTACTTTGATCGTGCCGGTCGAGCGGCCAATCCAACCGATGACATCGTGTTCATCGTGCCAGGACTGGCCGGTTTGGATATCGCCGTAATACAGCCGGATTTTGCGTCGGCTATGGCGAAGCTGTTCCAACAACTCAACCACCGGTTCCGGTGTGTCGGCGTGGTAACAGGTCCCGGATGGCAAACGCTGATATTGGATGCAATGACCCGTACTGAAGATGTGTTCAAAGATGTGGTTCATGATGTTGTCCTCAAAAAATACGGAAACATCACTCATCCCCACCGGGAATAGGACATTCCCGTGTGAGTGGATAAAAATGAGCGCCGAATCGAATGACTTGGCTAACTCACGCTTTTACGAAATGCGCGTCTGAACAACGCACGCTATTTTTAGGGGTTGATTGCCAGCTCTGTTTTTCCCAAGGCTTGCACTGCCAGAGGGATTAACTGATCCAGGTCGTCCCAATCGATACTGCCGCCGTTGGCTTCGCCTTGTTGATAGGCTTCAACCAAACCCCGGCAAACCCGTATGGCCGCTTGTTCTTTCTTCATTTGCCGTACCGAATGATCTGGTTCCGGCAGCTGTTCAACCGCAACGCATTCCCAGACCAGGCTTTCATCGCCTGATTCAAGGTATTCATCGGATAATAACGGCATGGCAGCGGTGTCATCCCAAATCGTGGCATCGTTGAATGCCTGTTCGGCAAGCTGTTGTGCCGCTTCGGGACTGTCCGCGGTGATACCCACCGAAACCCGGTGCACATAGTCGATTTCGTAGGAGACTACGAAGAGCCGATTCACACCCTTCGCCTCCGCCGTGATATTGGCTGAGACTGGTTCATCGACTGGCGATTCGGTTTCCGCCAATTCACCCTCTATCAATGCGCTTTCATAAGGCTCGATTTCCTTGTTGCAATCCAGACAGCGATCGTTACAGCCGCAATCCCATACATCCTCCCATTCGGTCTGGCAGTAAGGGCAATGGTACTGATTCAGATAGCGAACCGCGCTGATTTCGGCAGGGGTTGCGCCAACGCTGGGTTGGTTAATTGTTTTCATGGTCATGTCCTCCAAAAACGCAGGAACGACCATCCGGCAGGATGAGGTTCCTGCAGGTAAAAAACGCTGCTCAAAGCCAAAAATCGACTTATGCAGTGGGGTTGAAATCGCGCAAAATTCGGTATATGGTGGCCAAAACTCACTAAAAAGCAGAGAAGTAACCATGTTTGACGATATTTTGCGCATTTTTGATTTCCTCAGTCCAAAACGGACGGAGGAGCCGTATCCAAGTCGAAAACCGATGGCGATTCCTATCGACGAACCACTAAAAGTCGTTCGACATTGCCAACAAATTTTCCAAAAATTGGATGTTTTGGAAGCCGACGTGCTCAAGCGGGTTGATAATCCTGAACAGGCTTGGCCGTTTCTAAACAAGATTCGCCAAATTCGCCGGGAAACCCAGAACGACTTGTTGTCGCTATTGCCCGAAGGCAGCTGGGTATTTGCCGATGAGTCGAATCAACACGCGATCCCGGTTCGCAGTATCGATACTGCAACCGGAACCACGTTACGGGTATTCAATGGCGGGCTTGCTGATTAGCCGGTAATGCGTTGGCATTACCTTTCAGTGCTTCCCGCAATTGAAATACCTGTTGGGCGGTTTTAGCGGACTTGTCGTCCACTATGGTTGAAACGGTCGCTTTTTTTGAACGTCGCCGGGGTTTGACTTCGGCTTCGTCCGTAACCATCATCGGTTTGATTTTCAATAGTTCCCGCTCCAGTTTGGCGATTTCAATATCCGCCTCGTAGAGTTTGATTGTTTTCTGTTTGGCTTGATACTGAAGTTCCAAACGATCCAGCTCGCGATTCGTTTCACGGTTGCGACTATGAATTTCCTGACGCACCGAATCCGATATCGCCAACCAATCCATGTCCTCGCGGCTACGTGGCATGATGACCGGTAGCCGGTGTCGTGCCAAACGCTGCGCACGATAGCGATGTATCGTTTGAGCTGTGTGTTTCAAAGCGTTCAGTAGTTGCAATGCCGTTGCCAAAATCACCCGCAATGCGAGGATAAACATCGCCAAAATAATGATGCCGAAAATAAAGTTCATTGAAGTTCTCCTTTAAAAATTTTAGAAAACACTTCGAATGAACAGCACCTAGCCGGGCGATGGTCGCCCGAAGCGGGTTTAGAATTTGCAGAGGGTCATACCACTGCGTTTTACATCGGGCTTAACGCACCCGACACGATCACGGTTTAACGTGCTCGCCGCCTAAAGACGGAACGCCGACCGAAGTCGGTTTCAGCATTCTGGAAAGAACGCATGAAATGTCTGTTTGTCGAATGCACTCACTTAATAGAGCCCATTCGACAAACTGCGGTTGCAATCAGCTACCCATAGCCTCAATCCAAGGCATTGAGCCAAGGATTGGGCTACGGATAATTGACTGGCCGAGACTCAAGCCGCCAACAACAACGATTTCGAGAGTTCGAACAATTGCGCTCTCAGCTCCTGAAGGTCGTTAATGGTGATGGCAATCGGGAATAGATGGCTGACATCCAGTCCCAAACCGATACCTACCGTTTCAATACCGCTATCCCGGCAGCGCTGCAAAAGTTCCAGCGTGCTCAAAGTATCGTTGGGTTGACCATCGGTCATTACCATCAATACCTTGCGCGGTTCCCGGCAACGCAACAGCGACGCCGCACCAAACCAAATCGCTTCGGTCATCGGCGTACTGCCAGTGGCGGCCAACGAAAAGGCGCCAGTTCGGGCATTCACGCGTTGGCCGTGCTCCAGCAAACGGAACACCGAATCGTCTTGATGCCCAGGAAACGCAGTGACGCCAGGATTAACCCCCGGAATACCTTCAAATGCCAACGCCAGTGCCAAGGTGGCTTCCAACGCAATCGGCATACGCGATCCGATGAGCTGGCCTTGGCTATCTGATACCTGATAACCCATGCTTTCGGATTTATCGAGTAATAGATGGATTGCCGTATTGGGTACCGCTTTGGCCTGTTTGCGCTGAAACAGCTTGGTTTCACCCAGTGGCAAGCGGTGTAAGCGTTTGCCATCCATCCGCCGACCTCGACACGCATGTTGCGAACGGTTGAGATTTTGCGATTGCACCAAGCCTTGCAACGCGGCGCGGATTTTTCCCGATTCGCCTTGCACCTTACGCAGTAAAAACGCACCCGCCCGGACGTCCATAGGCGGCTCGTTGCCGCTCGGCATCAAGAGTTCCGATACGTTTTCCGCAGCCAACGACAATGCCGATTTCAGTGACTCGAACAGGTCTTGGTCGATGTCACTGTCACCAGCGGACAACAGGGTTTGCAAGGCACCCATCGGGTCGGGAATCTCCGTAACATTTTCATCATCCCCTTGCGGGTTGGATGAGTTGTTATCGGAGTGCGCTGTCGGCTCATCTTCAGGATTTTCCGGATTCGAATCATCGTTACCCGCCGATTCTGAAGACGGATCGCCGTCAGTGTCGTTGGGTAATCGTTCATCGGGTTCCAAGTCATCCTCGGAATCCAGACAGTCCGAATCGGCAGAGTCAGTGTCTTGTTCTGCATCATCCGTATCAGTCTGGCCAGACAATGTATCCTCATCTACCAATTGCTGGGCCTGATTGCGCTGCCGTTGTTGCTCGAATTCCTGCTCAATCATGGTCAGGATGCGATCGGTCAACTTCAGACAATCACTCTCCGATTGCAATCCCTCCGGCACTTCGGATAGCAAGCCTTTCAGGCGAGTTACCGCACCTTTCGGAAATTTCGCTTTCAGTGCCATTTCGGTTTGCTCTAACAGAGGCAATAAGGCCGATTGAACTAACACCCGAGCACGCAAACTTTTCAATACAAAACTGTACAGAATATTGGCAGGATGATCATCGATACTGCTGGCTACAAAGTCGCCTTTGGCAATCATCTTTTCAATCACGGTGCGGATGGTCAGCTTGGTGCCTGGAAAGTCCTTGGCCAGTTCGTGCTCGATGCGGACATCTTCTATTGCGTTACATAAGCGCCGGCGTAAGACCGAACTGCCATAACGCAGCGTAAAATCCGAATATCGAATATGCGCTGCTTCGTGGGCCAACAGGCCCCAGGCAACATCCTGATAATCTGGATCGTCACCCTCATAGGCCGGCAGCCAAATGGTTTGGCCATCGGTTTCGGCTTTATCACCGCCGACACTGACTTTGACGCCAAAGCGATTGCCAATCGCGGCGGCAACGATGGGGAATGCGTTGTGTAAGGTTTTATTTTTCATGGTGTGCTCCTAAATAAAGGGCAAACCATGTGACCCCTGCGGGACATGAATTTGCCCCATTGGGTAAAGTGTTAAATGGCGTCAGATCAGAACCAGTAATCCTGGTCAGAATCATCCGCCTCGTCATCGTCTCCCGCTGTCACCGTTTCCGGCTCTGCTGAATGTTCAGACGGTTGAAAGTCATCGGCATCGTTACGAGTTTTAAGATCGGTCTGACTTTTATCCAGCAAGACCTCAAGCGCCCAGTCATCCGCAGTCGATTCCGCTTCATGTTCATCATCAAAAATGCCATCAAACAGATCGGTAAAATCGGGGCTGTCTGAAACGGTATCAACAATGACAGGTGTTAGTGCTGTTGGTACTGTTGTTGGCTCAGAATCCGCGTGATCGACGATTTCATCAACTTCTGCCTCTTCAACAACGGGGAGTTGAGTCGCTAACAGTCCTTCACCGTGCCGCCGGGTTTTATCCGGATCGGATAACAGCATCGCCGTGGCCAGAATCTCCTGCAAAATGCTGCCTTCAATGGCGCCTTTGTTCGGAATTCTCGTCAGTAGATCATCAATCGTGCTGACTACCGGCGCGACCCGATGATCCAAAAAACCCAAACCATCGAGTTTGTCACGCATCCGGCGAATCGGCCGTAACGCGTTTCGCGTCACTTGCTCCTTACCCAGCAACGATTGTTCGATGAGTTGATTGGCTTCCACGGAAATTTCATAGAACATCTGCTCACTGAGTGAACCGATTTTGCTTTCCAGACGCGCGACATCCGCCGGCGGCAAGCTTTCGGGTAAACCGACGCTGACCACCAGAAAATCAAACGACAACCGCGTCGAGACAAACTCCACCGAATCCACCGCTTGTTCGATGATGCCGGCAAATTCCGGATGGCGAACCACCCAGTCAGTCACAGCCGCATCATAGCCAGCAATAAACTCGGTTTTAGCTGCTGCAAAATCCAGCGAGATGCGCTCGAGTTCAGCGGTAATTTCAGAAGCGGACTCAACCGGCACGGCAAAGCCACCGAGAAAGCGAGTGCCGACGCGCAAACATATGCGTTCGGCTTCCTTCTTCAGGCGGTTGAATACCGTCAGCTTATCGGGATCGAGCAAACGTTTAGAACCCAGGCTGGCTAAGTCCTCCGGTGGCAATTTGCTACCATCGGCCAGCACCAGATCTTCTTTTTTCAGTTTCTTGCGGGCGCCGTAGATATTGGCTTCGACTTTCACCAATACCACGCGATCTAATATCACTTGCGTTTCATTCGACATGGGAACCTCCTATGGAAAGAGGCACACCCATCCCGCTGGGGCCGATGTGCCCCTTTCGGGTTAAATGAAAATTACAAACCGGTTAAAACCAGCAGTCGTCCGTGTCGGACATGGCCGCCGCCAGATTTAATCGGGGTTTGAGCAGGCCCAAAATTTCAGCAGTTTCACGAATGCTGTCCAGATCGGTGCCGAAAAATGCCAGCACATCCTGTTCAACTTTCAGATCGACCGAGAGGTCTCGGGCGGTTTCGGTGGCAATATTAATGTCCACACCGTTAAAGCCTTTCGATTTGAGCGCCAATAAAAACAGCCAAGGCAAAACGCCATCTGCCTGTTTGATCTGGCCGCTCAATTCAAAGACTTCATCATTGCGGGTGACATCAATCAACTTTTGCCAGCCATTCCACTCCAGTTCAGGCGTAGCATGGCCATCCGACAAGGCTTGAATAACGCCGATCAGTCGCCTGACCTCGTTACCCAAGTCCACTCGGACAGCCTGTTTTGCCCGACATTCGATGGTCCAATACAACGCCTCCATCGGGAGTGTTGGCACTGGCTCAGGCTCAGGATCAGGGGGTTGTGGTTGGGTTGCCGGCAAAGTCTTGCCCGGAAACACCACATTGCCATCACCATCGATATCCACCTCGGCCACAAACACATAGCCCTTGGCCTGTTTTTGATTTTCGATGTCGAATTGCCTGACACCGCTACGGTTACTGACACTAGGTAAACAAGATGCCGTTTTCCCCCAACGCGTAGTGATCGAACCATCCGGATTGCTCCTGATTGCCCAGTCTTTGGAACTGCCGTCACCGTTACGATGACGATATAAATTCCAGGCTGCCATGGTCACACCTGCCAGTCATCGCCAAACACGTCTTTCGCTATGCGATGAATCGCTTCGCGTTCAGCCGGTTCAGCTCGGAAGGTCAAGGCCCGATCCAGCGAATAGGCCAAGGCATTCGGTGCACTTTTGAAGGTGGCCACCAATGATGCCCAACGCACTAAACCGCGCGTGGATAAGGTCACCGATAGCATGCCGCCGCCATCCGCACCGCCGATAAACACTTTACGAATCTGATTAGCGACCTTGATCATGCTTTCGCGTACCGTTTCCGGCATGCTCGGCACCACATCGGCCAACAGTTTCATTTCGTCTTCAGGTTCGGGGTAACCGACTTCCATTAAACGAAAGCGATCCAGAAAAGCGAGGTTTTGACGTAACACCCCTTGGTACAAGCCCGATTGATCGCCGCTGCCAGCACTATTGCCGGTGGCGACCAAACGAAACTTGGGATGCGGGGCAATCACATCGCCGGTCTGCGGAATCGTCAACGGTTTGCCTTCGACGATTTCATTCAAACCGATCAGCTCGGCCGGATCAATGGCATCGATCTCGTTGATCAACAGCACATGGCCTAAGCGAACCGCCAAGGTCAACGGGCCATCAATCCACTTCATCGCACCGCCGTCGACCAGCATGTACTGGCCCAGCAGGTCATTGAGTTCCAGTCGACCGTGACCGGTGACTGAATGCACACCCCAATTGAGACGCGCCGCGACTTGCTCCAACAACGAGGTTTTACCGGAACCGGTAGGGCCGGTCAGATATAAGCCATCGCCATTGTGTGCCCCTAAAAACGCCAACACATCGCGTAAGTGATCCTTGCGAAACACATACGGCTTTTGCGCGGGGACATAGGCATTTTGTCCGGGCATAAAGCCTTCCACTTTCATGGTGGCCGGTGCAGGTATACCGAAGGTATCGGCAATCGAATAGGATTGATACATGGTGAGCTCCTTATGCTTGGGTTAAACCCGCAACACGAGGCACACCATTCCCCTGACGGGTAGTGTGTCCCCGTCGGGTTGAGATAAATTCCTGGCTAGCCAGGGGTTTGGTCCGTTGAACGATAAAAGGTTAAAACGCTGTCAAAACTTCCTTTAGCGAGGCATCGATACTGACATTCGCATCAGGTTCGCCAATTCCGCGCGGGCGAGGACTTCCTCGTCCATAAAGCGCAAAATCCGGCGAATGTCGGCTTTGAAATCCGGATCTCGGGTTTGACCGAGCATTTGCCGTACCACGCATTGCTTATGCCTAATCTCGTCAACACTGGCCGTTTCCAACCAGCAAAACAGGCATTTCCAAAAGTCTTTATTCATAGCGAACCTCCTTTGTTGATAACAGGGGCCACCATGACCCGCTAGGGTGATGAACCCCGACGGGACTGCAAACCAGGCTTGACGCACCTGGCACATGAAAGTGTTCCACCTTCATGCCGCTTAACAGCGGAACGCCGGTTTACACCGGAGTCAGCGTGTTTCCAATGAAACAGCCAAACTGTTTTCCTGCTAAATTTTCCTCACTGGCATCAAAACCCGAGATCAGAACCAGAAATCAGCACCGACCATCTCTTTCAATGCATCCGCATCGAAAGGCACTTCCGCCAGCCTGCCGGAGTCATCCCGACAGGTTATGCGAACACGGTTAGCCGGTTGTTTTCGATAAGTGTCAAGCATTGCTTCGGTGACATCCGGCAGTAGCGCCTTCATCACCGCTTTGTAATCCACACTGCTTTGGATCTGAAAGCGACTGACACGTAAACCCGAATGTTCGGCTGCCATGAAATCCCCCATCAACAACACCAAGGTTTGCTCGATGTCGAATTGCGCGGATTCCAAAGCTTTGACTTGAGCTTTCAGGTCATCGATCTTTAACGCCTGGCTACGATAATTCGCCGCCAATTGCTGCCATTGCTGCTCGGCATGGCCTTTAGGTAGGTAAAGATCGCGGTCGGGATTTTTTTCGGGTTCCTGTCGCTGTTTGACGTTCGACCAGAATTCCATGGCGGTATCGACGAGCCGGTTCAAAAAGACTTCATCCCGCTCGATCTCAAACTCCACATCCTGACCCTGGTGATAGAAGAACAAATAGCCGCGCTGAGCATCCGCTACCAGCATTTGTTGTTGCACCTGGCACCAGTAAAGCTGATAGGCTTCAGACTGTTCCCGGTTCAGCGTCACATCCAGAAAGGTTGTTTCATGCGGGCATTTGATTTCGACCGGTTCGTTGTTTTCCGACAAACCGTCGAAGGACGCCCGCATTAGCGAATACCAATCAGACTCGCCGCAGATCGGTAGCAGCATCACATCGTGCTTTTCTTCAAAGCGCTGTAAGGCGTCAGGTTCTTGCTCGATACCTACTCGGATCAACGGGTTGTTGTCCAGGCTTTGTTCCAGCACGAGACCTGTCTTTTCCGCCCACAATCGCCAGGGCGTCTTGTGCGGTGATCGATTCATGATGATCGCCGCCTCGCTGGCACTAAGCCCTTGTGAACGCCATAACCGCCATTCCGGTGATCGCTGAGAGACATTGATGACTTTCATCACCGATACTCCTGCAATTGGATATGGCAGCCTAGGCGCAGTGTCGACACGCCGCGTTTGATGAGTTGGTTTTCACAGCGCCGGGCCCAGTGATAGTCTGCAAACAGCAGCAACACGAGATCGGGGGTCGGCATGACCAAACCGCCATAGCTTTCGACCAGACTTTGTAGCTCTGGCTTGGTAGGTGCTTGGATTTCATGGACAGAATTGCCCGGACTCCAGTGACGCTCCAGGTAACCACGGCCATGCCGGCGAATCACCGTCGGTGAATCGTAGCGATGCCAGTCGGTATGACACGGTATGCGGTTGGATGATTGATCAATGGCATTCATGACATCTCCTCTTAAACAAAAGGGCGGCATGAATTCACCCAAGGGCGATTCAATACGCCCTGGTAGGGTTGAAAATAATCACCGGCAATTTGCCGGCGGTTGATAGTTAAAACGGCTATGATTGACGTGCCGATCCCAAGGTCTCGCGAGCCTTGTTCAAAGCCTCCGAAGCCGGATCATGAGCAGGTGGCATAGCAGAAGCGTCTATGGGTTGATGGTTAACATCACCTTGAGTCGACATGGCCTTAGCAACGGCTGAGGCTTTATCCAGTTCAGCAATGGCGAAGGTCAAATCCAGTCCCACAAACTTATGATTGGCATAGTCGTAGGCGGCTTTCCAGGCGCCTGCAAGTGCTGTGCGTCTAACCAGTTCGCTGACGGCTTTTTGCACCTTGGGCGGTATCATGGATAAATCAATCACCCGCAGTGGTTCAACGCTGCCGACAATCGCATCATCGATAACGTCCGCTTCGTCGATACGACTGGCAGTGCCGTTAATCACGCTGCCGTCATTCATGTCGTCGATGCTTTTGCCATCCATTTCCTCGGCCGCGTATCCGCATTCCTCCGGAAAGGCTGCACGCAGCGAAGCCGCTTTCCCGCACTTGGCCAACTGACCCTTGGGTCGTTTGATCCACATGGCGGTGGGCACTTGTGAGTTTTTACCGCCGGCGGTGCTATAGGCTTCTTGCCAATACACTTCTTCGGTAAATGCACAGCGCTTGCCGCCAACAATCCGGTACACCGTGACCGCTACCCATTCCGGGAAGGTTACAGTAACGCTAGATTCCTGCCATTGGTCGTTGTCGTCCTTGTAGCGGCCGGTGAAGGTTTTGGTGACGTCAGGGCCCCAGACGGGACGATCCATGCCAGCCCAAACACCGGTACGCGACGCAGTGGTCTGGATTTCCATGATGGACGGCCAGACGGTTTCGACATTACGACCCAAGGCGGCACTCCACATCGGCACCACATGGACTGGTTTTTTGAATATATCCAGTTTGCGGGCCTTGCAGTAATCCAATGCCATCATGATGGCTTCCGGGGTTCTAGCGGTTGGGAACGTCACGTCGGTGAGAACTTTCCAGGACTGTTCCGAAATGCCATAGACCTGATTGACATCGATGGGCATTGGTAGATTGCGGGTTTTTACAGGATTATTGCGGGGTTGATTGCTCATGGCGTGTCTCCTTAAAAAATAGAGGACGCAATGCCCCGGTTGGGGAGTGACGTCCCCATCGGGTGAAACACCTAAACAGCAGATGCTGCCAGGCGGGTTAATTAAAGATCAATCTGAATAGCGGATAACTTTTGCCCAGTGGCTAATCAGAAAAACGGGATGTCATCGAAATCCTCATCCAAGCCGTCTACATTAGCCGTGCTAGGCGGTGTAGAGGATTGACTGGAGTGACGAGGTGCCCCGTTTTCATCGGCACGGTCCAGCATCTGTAACTCACGGACAACCACTTCCGTGCGGTAGCGCTTTTCGCCGTTTTTATCCCATTGCTGGGTGCGAAGACTGCCTTCCACATAGATCTTGCTGCCTTTGCGCAGATACTGCTCGGCGGTATCAGCCAGTTTTTTGAAAAACACCAACCGGTGCCACTCGGTGTGTTCCTGTTTAGCCTTGGCTTGATCTTTCCATACTTCGCTAGTCGCCAAGCGTATTGCCACTACCTTGCCGCCGTTATTGGGTAAATACCGAATATCCGGATCGGCGCCGAGTCGGCCCAGCAATATGACTTTGTTCACGCCACGACTTGCCATGATGACTACCTCCAATCGGCCGCGCCCGATTAATGAGAAATAAACCCACCTGCGCGGTGATGGGTTGGATCCCGGAGGCATACTACCCGGCAGGGGAATAGGCGTTCCCAAGACAGGGTTGAAAACTGATCAAACAACAGAAATTACATCAGGCTTGACGCACCTGACTCGCCGATGAAAACCATCGACGCCGCTTAAAAACGGAACGCCGGTCGAAACCGGATCAAGCTATCTGGAAAGACAGCATGAAGCGTGGGGAAGTGTTGCTGGCAAAAAAATGAATGCCCTGAGGCTAGGAAGACTGCGGCCAATAACACTTGGCGCCATTGAAGCAGAAATGTTTTGGCGTGAGCTTGCAGCTAATGTCGAATTCACCAATAGCTGCAAAAGGGATGAAAAAATCTTCGATTACTATCGGAGTCCATCCCACACTCATCAAGGAATGCAAATGGCTGAAACTTCCGCCCCAGTAAAACCGGCTCGACTTGAAATAAGCCGCCCGGTCTTCGAACGCACATTCAAGATCAACAGCGAGCAAGCGATTCGGGTCATTCGCAAAAGTTATGACCGTCTGATCAAGTCGCTGTATGCGATCGATGTCATTTTGCGCATCGTCGGCCAGGAGCAAGCCATTGATGAAATCGAGGTCATTGTCAGCTCGATGATTGCCGATTGCGCCACGCAACTTCAACAGGAAAAAGCTCGCCTGGAAAAACTTAAAGCCGACAACGGCATAACTGAAACGCCGACCTACACTCATCCGACCGAATTTGTCGCCAAGATCGCGTCGCCGCAGATTGCCCAGTTTGTCGAGCTGATTCGCTTACTCGATCAACTGATGATCGTCATGGATACCTTGTGGCTTTGCCAGGTCATCGACAACAAGCACTGCGTGGAAGCTCGGTACCATTGGCAGCAACGCTTACAGCGTTTGGCCAACCGCATCGTTACGATAGAGCGGCAGGCGCATCGCGCGGCATATGCGCAAGGGCATGGTGAAGAGGTGCGGTTGGCACGGCAGGAATTTGGACTGCAGGCCGAGCCGGATACATCCGCAGAAACCGAAAACAGCAATGAATCTGAAGTGCTAATTTTGAGAAGTTAATCTGTTATTAGGTTTTGTCATTATTTGAAGGGATAGGACAGGCTGATGAATGTAATACCTTCAAAGTGGCTCCTTGAGGGGTGTAACAATTAGGATCCACTACAGGATCCTCGGTGAGCCGAGAGTGTATCCCCCAGTCTAGCGGTTGATCCTGACTATAGCGTTTGCCCAATTCCTGAGCGATTTGGGCTCGCGCCAATTCCACACCGAGATAAAAGGCATGCCCGCCGTCGTTCTCGACACCCAAATGCGGAAACAAGGCGAATGGATCGCAGTCCGTCCAGAAACCGTCGCGATTGAATATATGAACCCCTTCGGATGAAACCATGATGCGAAAGCTGGGATCGCGTATGGCGGCCTGTAGCTCTTGTATTTCCGACAGCGACTGAGGAAACGGCACACGTTCGTGCAGCACCATCAGACCATCGTTGATATGTTTCGGCAGCCGGTTGCTTTCGCGCGCGGCCAGCATGATGCGGCGGGTCAGATCGGCTTCCTTGATGGCCTTGCAGGCATGTTGGCTGACTTGGGTCGCCAGTATTTGACGCACGTGCAGCTCCGAACAAATGCCCAGCAGCATGGCGTTTATTCCAGCGGTATCAGCGTGAGTCAGTTCGGTGAGGTTGCCCACCCCCATCATGATTTCCACGTCCGGATGCCGCCGCCTGACTTCGTAGTAGCGAACGATCGAGTCGGTAAAGCCGAAATGAATCGGGTCGAGAATGGGATCGACGATGAATGGCCGGCCTTTCGCGGTCATTTTGGCAATCACACGGTCGAGCGAATCCAAATCGCCGTGCGGCGTGGCAATCAAAACCGGCGTTGACGCCACTTCATCGGTGATCCACAGCGTCTCTTCGTTGAGGCTCAACAGATAATCGGCGCCGGCACGCCCCGCCAGCAACAGATTATCGCTATCGAGCGAATCGATGCTGACCAAAAAGCCCTCGCTCTTCAGAGCCTTGACGGCATCGGCCAAATGCGGAAACGGAGTAGATGGCAGGCAGCCCAGATCGATGACATCCGCGCCGTCGCGCCGATATTCCTCGGCCCGGCGCAGGATGGCGGCGACATCGATGTGCGGCGCTTCGACGATCTCCGCGAAGATACGCAGTTCGTAGCGGCTCAGATCCGGGCGTTGGCGGACTTTGCCGAAAAATTCCGGCAAGTCGTGCAGTTCTTCCGGGCCGCGCTCGACCGGTATGCCAAAATGCCGGGACAAGGCTTCCAAATCGCCCCGGCAGCGGCCGGGTACCAGAATCCGGTCGGCACCGAAAGTGTCGGTCAGGCGGCGTTGAATCATGTCGGCCGTCATCAGCGCCGCCACCGTGACGCCGAGCACATGGACTGTATAGCCGAAATCCGGCGCCATGTCTTCGAGGGTGCGGCGCAACTGCTTTTCGGCCAGTTTCCCGGTAAGAAACAGAATATGCTCTGCCATGTGTGATGCATGCCCAAAGGCGGCATCATACGAATCGCTCAACCTGTTCCGGCTAATGGTTTGGGAAACTGCTTGGTCAGGTTTATACGCTCAAAATATTTATTTAACTCCACCTTGATCGGCATGAAATACATGTGCCAGCCGTTTGCCGCCGCCAAGCTGATCAACTGATTGGCAAATTCGATATTCCAATCGTAATCCGGTCTGAAATGCTTGGGAAACTTGACGTGATTCTTCACTTCCCAATAGTTCTGCGAGGCCAGCGTCAACACGGGACTGATGCCGATATAGGTCTCCAGACCATCCATATGTTCGGCAAACAGTTCAACCAGACGCTGATCGTAAAACGGTTGCGAAAAAAAGCCGTTGGCACCGGCATCGGCCTTACGCAGAATGTAATGGCATTCATGTTGCAGGCCTTGCCGGTGCGGGTCGAATCCGGCATAGATATTCAGCGTTGGAAAATGCCGACGTACCGCACGAATCAAGTCAACCACGTCGGTATTACAATAGCTACGTTTCAAACCTTCCGGCGGGTCGCCGGTGACCAGCAATACGTCGTCGAGTTGGTATTGCTCGATGATGCGATACAACTCGCCGCTTTCGATTTTAAAATCAATGGCGCGAAAATGCGGAATGAAACGGTATTTGCGCCGGTCGATGCGCGTCGCAAGCTCCCAACTGCGGATATCGAAACGCTGAATATCCGGCACGTTGATGATATTGATACCGCTATTCAAACTCTGCACAAACGCATATTGCTTTTCAAAGGCGTCCAGGGTTCTGGGGACGATTTCAAACGAGATGTTCATCGGCAATCGAATGTTCAGCTATTGACTTACTGGCAAGCCCCGGCATCAGGCCGGGGCGGTAGATACAGCAAACGATGCGGATCAACCCAGCACGGCGCGCAAGGTTTTGGCGGCAGCCACCATATGAGTCAGCGCCGGTATCACCTCATGCCACTGGCGGGTTTTCAGGCCGCAATCCGGATTGACCCACAGCCGTTCGACCGGAATGCGTTCGGCGGCCTTGCGCATCAACGCCACGATATGCTGCTCGCTCGGGATATTGGGCGAATGGATGTCGTACACACCGGGACCGATACCGTTTGGATAATTGAAATGCTCGAAGGCATCCAGCAACTCCATGTCGGAACGCGAGGTCTCGATGGTGATGGCGTCGGCGTCCATATCGGCGATGGCGGCGATGATGTCGTTGAACTCGGAATAACACATGTGCGTATGAATCTGCGTCTCGTCCGCCACGCCACCCGTCGTGATGCGGAACGATTCCACCGCCCAGTCCAGGTACGCCTGCCATTGCGATCGGCGTAGCGGCAGACCTTCGCGCAAGGCGGCTTCGTCGATTTGTATCACGCCGATACCGGCCTGTTCCAAATCCAGCACTTCCGCGCGGATGGCCAGTGCCAGTTGCTTGCAGGTGACCGAACGCGGCTGATCGTCGCGGACGAACGACCAGTTTAAAATGGTCACAGGTCCCGTCAACATGCCTTTCATCGGCTTGGCGGTCAGCGACTGGGCATAGCGGCTCCATTCGACGGTCATCGTGCGTGGCCGACTGATGTCGCCGAACAGGATGGGCGGTTTGACGCAACGCGAACCGTAAGACTGCACCCAACCGGATTGGCTGAAGGCGTAGCCGTCGAGTTGCTCGCCGAAGTATTCCACCATGTCGTTGCGCTCGGCTTCGCCATGCACAAACACGTCCAAACCGAGCGCCTCCTGTTCGCGCACGCAACGAGCAATTTCTGACCGCATCGCGGCTTGATAGCCGACTTCGTCCAGTTTGCCGGACTTGAACTGACTGCGAGCCAGGCGTATTTCCGCCGTTTGCGGGAAGGAACCGATGGTGGTAGTGGGGAACTTGGGTAATTTCAGCAATGCGGCTTGCTTGACGGCACGCTGAACATACGGGCTTTCGCGCTGCGCCATTTGCGGGTTGATGTCGGCCAACGCCGCCTTGACCGCCGGATTGTTGACCCGTGGCGAGTTGCTGCGGGCTGCGATGGCGGTACGGTTGGCCTCCAGTTCGGCGCTGACCGCATCGCGCCCTTGATTCAGTGCTGCTCCCAACACACTCAGTTCGCCGAGTTTCTGCCTGGCAAAGGCCAGCCAGGATTTGATTTCAACGTCGAGTTTCTGTTCGTTATCCAGATCAACCGGTACATGCAGCAGCGAGCACGACGGTGCCAGCCACAGGCGTTCGCCCAGTTGTTGCGCAATCGGTTCCAGCCAATCCAGCACTGCGTTGAGATCGGTTTTCCAGATGTTGCGGCCATTGATCACTCCCAGCGACAACACCCTGTCCGCTGGCAGACGATAGATCAGCGGAGCGATGTCATCGCGACCGTTGATGGCGTCGACATGCAGGCCGGCCACCGGCAAGTTGATGGCGAGATTACGGTTTTCCGCCAGTTGGCCGAAATAGGTCGCCAGCAACAGTTTGACGCGGCAGGCGCGCAAGTGATGGTAAGCCGTATGCAAGGCGTTTTGCCATGCCATATCGAGTTCGGTGACCAGAATCGGTTCATCGATCTGCACCCATTCGACGCCCTCCGCCGCCAGCGTTTCCAGCAACTCCGCGTAAACCGGCAGCAGCTTGGGCAACAGCGTGAGCTTGTCCCACGGGGATTTTCTACGGTCATCGGAGTCGTCCTTGGCCTTGCCCAGCCACAGGTAGGTGACCGGGCCGATTATCACCGGCTTGGCTATGACACCCTGGGCCTGGGCTTCCGCCAGTTGTTCCAGCAGGCGGGACGCATCCAGCTTGAATTCGGTGACGGCAGTGAACTCCGGCACGATGTAATGGTAGTTGGTGTCGAACCATTTGGTCATTTCGCCGGCGGCTACGCCACCACAACACTGGTCGGTTCCGTTCTCGGATTGCGCCGAACGACCGCGGGCGACCCGAAAGTAGTTGTCCAGCTCATCGCCGTGGAAATCCTTCACCCGATCGGGCTGGTTGCCCAAGGTAAAGCTCATGTCCAGAATTTGGTCATAAAAGGCGAAATCGCCGACCGGGACCCAATCCAGCCCGGATTGAATTTGCCAGTGGCGCTGGCGTAATTGCCGACCGAATGCTTTAAGGTCGTCGCGTGAGGACTGGCCTTTCCAGTACGACTCTAAAGCAAACTTCAGCTCGCGTTTGGCGCCGATACGCGGAAAACCTAAATTGTGAATTTTCGTCATGAATAAATACCATCTGTTGAATGTTTGACACACAAAACATTGTAAACAGGCAAACGAATGACGATAATTGATGATTTTTCATTAAGCAATGAAGGAAATTCATCGATATGGAACTGATCCACTTGCGCATCTTGTTGGCGCTGAAACAACGCGGCACCCTGAGCGCCGCCGCCGCAACCCTGCATCTGACCCAGTCGGCGCTGTCGCACCAAATTAAAAACCTGGAGCAACGCCTGGGCGTGACGTTGTGGCATAAACAAGGGCGTTTGCTGGCATTGACACAAGCCGGTCGCTATTTGTCCGAGGTCGCCGAATCGGTCATCGCCACGGTCGATTCCGCTGAACGTCACCTAACCCAACTGGCCGCGGGCAAGACGGGCCAATTGACGATAGGAATCGAATGCCATGCTTGCTACGAATGGTTTCGCAACATTCTGCAACCTTATTTGCGTGCCTGGCCGAATTTGAACGTGGAAGTCACCTCGCGCTACCGCTTCGAGTCGTTCGAGGCCATTCGTCAATACAAGCTGGATGCGGTGTTGACCTCCGATCCGGTTGATAATGGTCTACTCAGCTATCAGCCTTTGTTCGATTTTGAGTTGGTATTGATCGTCGCCGACAGCCATCCGCTGGCTGGCCGCACAGAAATAACACCGGCCGATCTGCGCTACGAAACCGTGCTGACCTACCCGGTGGCCCGCGAGCGTCTGGATATGTTCCGCAAAGTGCTGCAACCGGCCGGCATCGAACCTGCCGCCCACATTCAGGTCGAGGAAACCGACATCATGCTGCAACTGGCCGCCGCCGGGCGCGGCGTTTGCCTGTTGCCGGAATGGCTGCTGGCCGACAAACACGCCAAGCTCGGCCTGACCGGCTTACGCTTCGCCGGCCTGCCCATCGGCAAAACCATGTATCTGGCCTGCCGACATGAGGATATGGGTTTGGAATACCTGCAATGGCTGATCCATCATGCCCGTACCGGGTTGGCAGTCAAACAGCAATAACTACATATAGTGATAAGCTGAAAATTTAATCGGCATATATAGTAATTCAAGCTTGACGTGCTTATGCCGCCAGCCTAAAATCTCTCCCCGAGATGGTTCCCCCAAAAGGGGATTAAAAGGGAATCCGGCCGGCAGAGTTTGAGCGTCATCACGCAAACTGCCGCCAAACCGGAGCTGCCCCCGCAACTGTACTCGGCGAGTCTTTAGTCCTCCATGCCACTGGGTTTTATCCGGGAAGGCCGACTAAAGATCACGACCCGAAAGCCAGGAGACCTGCCTTCGCACAACTTAAGTCAACCAGGAGCGGGGTGTCTCCGAAGACGATGGCAAGCGCATTGGTTTCTGGCGGTTTTCGTATCGCACCCCGATTCCCGGCTTTCCCTTCCTCTTTCGCCACTCCCGTCATTAATCGCGTGGAGTATCGCATGCAAGCTACCGCAGTCAGTCCCTCCAACCTACGTCTCGGCTTGGCCGAATCAGCCATACTTTCGGCAAACGACCTTTCGTTGCCGCAGGCATATAGCGGTTTGGAAGTGATCCGCCGTAATCGTTCGGTCGTAGCGTTTCAGCCGGAAAAAATCACCATTGCCATTACTAAAGCCTTTCTGGCTGTTGAAGGCCAACACGGTGTCAATTCATCCCGGATTCGCGACCAAGTGTCACAATTGACCGCTAGCGTGGTTGAGGCATTGACGCGGCGTTTGCCTGGCGGCGGTACGGTGTATATCGAAGACATTCAGGATCAGGTCGAGCTGGCTTTGATGCGCTCCGGCGCCCACGATGTGGCACGCGCCTATGTGTTATACCGAGAAAAACACGCTGAGCAGCGCGCGGCTGAAATACCAGCGGCAGACATCATCCCTTCTCTGCATGTAGAAGTTGAAGGAAAACGCCTGGCGCTGGATAGTTTGGCGCTGCAGGATGTGTGTCGCGAGGCCTGTACCGGCTTGGCCGATGTTGATGCCGAGCTGGTCTGGACGCAAACCCGCCAAAATCTCTACGACGGCATTCCGCTGACGGCGGTGCGCCAAGCTTTGGTGCTGGCGGCGCGCACCCTGATTGAACGTGAACCCGACTACGCCAAGGTCGCGGCCCGTTTGCTGCTGAGTAATTTGCGTCTGGAAGTATTGGAGTTGGCAGTGAATCAGGCCGCGATGGCCGAGCGTTATGCCGATAGTTTTTCCGAATTTATCACAGCCGGAATCGCCGCCGAATTACTCGACCCGCGCCTAAAGGATTTTGACTTGCCCCGACTCGGCCAGTCCTTGCTGGCCGAACGCGATCTGCAATTCGATTATCTGGGTCTGCAAACCCTCTACGATCGTTATTTTCTGCATATCGACGGCCACCGCATCGAATTGCCACAGTGTTTTTTCATGCGAGTGGCGATGGGGCTGGCCTTGAACGAAATCGACCGCGAAGCGCGGGCCATCGAATTTTATCGGTTGCTATCGAGCTTCGACTTCATGTGTTCGACGCCGACCTTGTTCAACAGCGGCACCCGCCATCCGCAATTATCGTCGTGTTACCTGACCACAGTGTCCGACGATCTGGACGGCATTTACCAAGGCATCAAGGAAAATGCCTTGTTGCAAAAATACGCTGGCGGCCTGGGCAACGACTGGACGCCGGTGCGGGCGCTGGGCAGCCGGATCAAGGGCACCAATGGTCATAGCCAGGGCGTAATTCCGTTCTTGAAGGTGGTCAACGATACTGCGGTTGCCGTCAATCAGGGCGGCAAGCGCAAGGGCGCAGTCTGTGCTTACCTGGAAAATTGGCATCTGGATTTCGAGGAATTTCTGGATTTACGCAAGAATACCGGTGACGAGCGCCGCCGCTGCCATGACATGAATACTGCGGCCTGGGTATCCGACCTGTTCATGCAACGGGTAGACGAGAACGGCCAATGGACTTTGTTTTCACCGGTCGATGTGCCCGATCTGCACGACAAATTCGGCTTGGACTTTGCCGCCGCCTATGTCAACTACGAAGCCAAGGCCGAACGCGGCGAAATCAAACAGTACAAGCAAATCGGCGCGGTGCAATTGTGGCGCAAGATGCTGACCATGTTGTTTGAGACCGGCCATCCGTGGATTACCTTCAAGGACGCCTGCAATCTGCGCTCGCCGCAGCAACATGTCGGCGTAGTGCATAGCTCCAATCTGTGTACTGAAATCACGCTGAATACCTCAGCCGATGAAACGGCGGTCTGCAACCTGGGCTCGGTGAATCTGCCTGCGCATTTAATCGAGCGAGACGGCAGCTGGCAACTGGATGCCGACAAACTCCAACGAACAATTAACACGGCAATGCGGATGCTGGACAACGTCATTGACATCAATTTTTACGCCACTCCCAAGGCGCGTAACGCCAACCTGCGCCATCGTCCGGTGGGATTGGGGATGATGGGCTTTGCCGACTGTTTGCAGCGTATGGGCTTAGCCTATGCCAGCGACGAGGCTGTGACATTTGCCGATCGCTCCGCCGAGTTGTTGTGTTATTACGCTTACCAGGCGTCCACCGAGCTGGCCGAGCAACGCGGCCGCTACAGCAGCTTCACTGGCAGCCTGTGGCAGCAAGGCGTGCTGCCCCTGGATTCATTGAATCGACTGGCCGAGGCTCGTGGCGGACTGCTGGAGATCGACAGCAGTGCTCATCTGGATTGGGACAGGCTCAGACAGCGGATCAGTCAGAGTGGCATGCGTAATTCCAATTGTGTCGCCATCGCACCGACAGCGACCATCGCCAACATCGTCGGCGTGTCCGCTTCGATTGAGCCGATTTACCAAAATCTGTACGTCAAATCCAATTTGTCTGGCGAGTTCACCGTCGTCAACTCCGCGCTGGTGCGCGAGTTGAAAGCATTGGATTTGTGGGATGACGTGATGGTCGCCGATCTGAAATACTTTGACGGCTCGCTGGCTTCTATCGAACGTATCCCGGAACCGATCAAGGCCCGTTATGCTACCGCTTTTGAAATCGAGGCCGATTGGCTGATCGAAGCCGCCGCTCATCGGCAAAAATGGATCGATCAGTCGCAATCTCTCAACCTGTACGTGGCGGGTGCCTCCGGCAAGAAGCTGGACCACTTGTATCGCCTGGCTTGGCGGCAAGGTCTGAAAACCACTTATTACTTGCGCACACTGGGCGCGACGGCTATGGAAAAAAACTCTGGTGACGACGCACCCGTTCGAGCCTGTTCAATCACCGATCCCGACTGCGAGGCTTGCCAATGAAAACAATCGCAAATTTTGATGATTGGGATGATGTAGACATCCAACCGCCTGCTGGTGCTGCTACCGTTAAACTGGCTAATGGCGTTGGCTCCGAATATGAACAAGGAACGGGAATGCAAGATAGCGTCAAGCAAACCCAGAACACCGCCGTCAGCTTGGGAGCGATGCCTGTCGATGCCGCAGATAAACGGGTAGTCAACGGCCAAGCGGACATCAACCAACTGGCGCCGTTCAAATATCCCTGGGCCTGGTCGTTTTTCCTGAACGCCAATAGCAACCACTGGACGCCACTGGAAATTTCGATGGCGCAGGACGTACACGACTACCAACACAAATTGACGCCAGCCGAACGCCATGTATTCGAAAATGTGCTGGCCTATCTGACCACGTCCGACATCCTGGCCATGCGTAATATCGGCTTGGCGGTCATGGAAAAGATGAGTGCGCCGGAATTGCAAATCTATCAGGCCCGACAGGTGTATGAAGAAGCACTGCATACCTGGACCTACCAGCATTGCATTGAAACCTTAGGTATCGATCAACGTGAAATTTATAACCGTTACCGGGTGGTGCCGGAAATACACGCAAAAATCGCGCTGGCCAACCGGCGTCTGAATGGCGTATTGCAAGCCGATCGGCCATTGACCGACCGCGACGCGCTGCACGATTTTGCCATGGCCTATCTGTTCTTTGCCGCTGTGTTCGAGGGCTGTTGGTTTTACAACGGCTTCAGCCCGATATTTGCTTTACAGCGGCGCGGCCTGATGAAGGGCGCCGCCGAGCAACTGCAATACATCATGCGCGACGAAGTGTTGCATTGTGCGTTCGGCATCCGGGTGGTTCGGCAGTTACTGAACGAAGAAAATCTGCAACTGGACCCGCAAGCCCTTAAAACTCTATGGGAAGAAGCCGAGGCCGCCGAAGCCGCGTATGCCGGTTACATCCTGCGCGAGCCGATCCTGGGCTACAATGCCGGCTTGCATATCGGACAGTTCCGCTACATCGCCAACCGCCGAGCCCGGCAACTGGGTTTGAGCGAGCCGTTTCCCGGTGCCGACAACGTATTGCCCTGGCTGGACGAACAAGCCAATCTGCGCAAGGAGAAAAATTTCTTCGAAACCCAAGTGACCGAGTACCAGACTGGCGGCGCACTAACCTGGGAATAGATTAGGTATGGCAGTTCCACCTGAAAGCGTCCGCTTTGAAGGGAGTAAGGCTGACTCACTTGCCCCGGTTTGGCGGCGTAACTGTGGAGTCAGGGCATCCATTTTCGACTATCCGCCGGAGATAACACGCATGATTTATACATCACTGCGGATAGTATTTTGTTGCTGAGAACCCCAGTGGTAGCGTGGCTTAATAATGAGTAAGCCATGACGCAAGCCACTGCTGACCAAGAAAATCAGAACTAAGCCAAAAAAGACTGACAGCCAATGACCAGACATGCCCAGCAATTTGCCGCTATGCAGGGGATATAGGAGCATGGTCCAATGAGAGGATGGTGTTTTGAGTTTAAGCAGAGTTCCATTTTGCCCGTCTACGAACCCCCAGCTTCCGTCCAAGAAGCGAAAACGCCACGGCTGATTCGCGGTGGCCGGAAAATAGATGCGCTCCAACGGAGAGTTGCGGTAACCATTAACCGCTGCATCGACCAATCTGGGCAATGGCAGCGTCGTTAGCTGCTGCGTGGAAGTTGGCATCACAATCGCTGGCGGCGGGTCCAGCCATTGCATCAAAGGCCCGGCAAAGTTGAGCAGCGCCCCCAGTAAGGCCAGAACGGCAATGGGGCCGCCCAGCAGCATCCCCGTTTGCCGGTGAATCGTTACTAATCCGGGGAAACGCTTTACCCTGCGCCGCTGCCGTTTTGCCGTCGCACTGCGCCTATACCATAGCCACAACCCCATCACCCAAAGAAACAGTGTTCCTAAGCCGGCCAAGCTGGCGGCGATCTTTCCTGGCAGACCCAATACGCTGCCGCGGTGTAGTTCCCGCAGCCAATCCAATCCGTCCAAGTCGGCGGCATCCTTTACCTCCATGATGGCGGCTGTGCCGGGATCGACAAATACCAGCAGAGGTTCCGGCCCGGCCAGCCTGGCCCTTGCGCTATGCTCCAGAGCTGTCGGCAGGAACAGCACCTCCAGACGGCGCCGGGGATAGTGGTGCCGGACGGATTCGGCCAAGGTATCGGCATCGAGCGATCGATACACCGGGCTTGCCAGGCGATAGGGCGGCGCGGTGTAGCGCAAGTCGTCATAGAAACTCAGCACGATGCCGCTGGCGGCAATGATTAGCAGGGGTAAGGCAATCGCTATCCCCAGGTAAAAATGGCCGAACCACAGTTTTTTGGAAATAGCCGCGCTCATAGTCATGCCGGGTTTTTCCAGTTTTGCAGATGCGCTTTGAATGCCCGGAAGGCAACGCCCCGGTCATCGCCCAGCAGGAAAGCGTGAACGCCGCGCTGAAGCCAGTATTTCCCCTGTTCAGGCAAACGCGGCACGGCACAGAACGGCACACCGTGTTTACGGCAGGCATCGGCGATAGTTAGGATGGCAGCCTGCACATCCGGATGCTGAGCCTGGCCGGGCACGCCGTAAGATTGGGACAGGTCGATTGCTCCCTCCAGTACCAGATCGATACCCGGCACGGAGACGATCGCATCGATGTTCTCCACGCCGGTCCGGTCTTCGATCATGACCGCGACCAGAACCTCGGCGTTGGCCAGTTCGAAATAGCTCGGCAAGTCCAGGCGACCGAAACCCGTGGTGCGGCCGCCGCTAATGCCGCGTTGGCCCAGCGGATGGTAGCGGCTGGCGCTGACGGCGGCTTTTGCTTCGGCACGGCTTTGCACATGAGGAACGACGATACCTTGCGCGCCGCTGTCCAAGGCGCGCAAAACCGCAGCGGCATCCATGCCGGGCACGCGCACCAAGGCGGTAAGCTCTGCGCATTCGGCGGCCCGGATCATGTTTTCCAGGGTTTCCGGGTTGGTGTTCACATGTTCCAGGTCCAGGATGACGAAATCGTATCCGGCATAGCCCAGCATTTCCACCAGCAACGGCGACGGCACCGAATTCAGCAGCCCGTACACCGTCTCGCCGTTACGCAGGGATTGCTTCAGTTTATTGGTTTGCAGCATGAGCCGGCTCCTGCATTGACAGATAGATGTGCCGGGGGTGCGGATGGCGCAGAAAATCGTGGTGGGAGATATGCCAGGCATAAGCGCCGGCATAAGGAAACACCAGCAGGTCGCCGACCCGCAGCCGCTCCACCAGTGCGTCGGTGGCTAAAACATCTTTAGGGGTGCAGAGCTGGCCGACCACGGTGATTTCGGCCTGTTCCACGCCGGGCCGGGGAAACGGATAGTGCCAGTGTTCGCGCGGCACTACCAAAAACGGATGGCTATGGCCTTGGGCGTAAGGCGTGCGGAAATGGTGGGTGCCGCCGCGGCCGACCGCGAAATGGCGGCCGAAGCATTGTTTGATGTCCAGCACCTGCATCACGTAATAGCCGCAGGCCGCGGTCAGGTAACGGCCCGGTTCGAAGCGGATGCTCCAGTCCTGCATGTTTTCGCTCTCGACCAATGCCGTTAAACCGGCACTGAACGCCGGCCAGTCGAATTGCCGGCCAGGTTCGCGGTAATTAATGCCGATGCCGCCGCCGACGTTGAGGTGGTTAATAGTGAGCCCGAATCGCTCCCGCCATTGCCGCGCCTGCCGGAAGTAACGTGCAAGCAAGGCCAGATGGGCGTCGGCGTCCAATTGGTGGGACATCAGGTGGAAGTGGAAGCCGTGTAAACGGATTTCCGGGTGCCGTGCCAGCCATGCCAGGCATTCGGGCAGTTGGCCGGAATCGATACCGAACGGGGTGGCCCGGCCGCCCATGGTCAAGGTGGTGGCCGGCACGCCGTCCAACGCCAGGTTGATACGCAGCAGCACATCGGCCTTCCGGTTCATGTTTCGGGCCAGCCAGGCCAGCCGCCGCAACTCGCCCAGGCTTTCAACGTGCAGCAATTCCACGTCTTGCTCCAGCGCGGCGGCCAGTTCGGTATCCAGCTTGCCGGGACCGCCGAAAATCACCGGCGTATCGGGGAAATGGCTGCGGACCCAGTCCAGTTCGCCGCCGGATGCGACCTCGAAACCGCGCACATGCGGCGCCAGCGTTTGCAGGATCGGCAGGTCGGAATTCGCCTTGACCGCATAAAAGAGTTCGCAGTTGTCCGGCAGCGTTGCGGCCAACTCGGCGGCGTGCTTATTCAGTGCCGCCAAATCGTAGATATAGGCGCACAGCGGCTCATCGGTGCAGGCGAGATGAACGGCTTCCGTCACTCGCGCTAACGATCGGTTCATGTCACGCATCCCCCAGGTAGGCCAGCGGGCTGGGCAATGGGATGTAGGTGGACTCGCGATCCGGACGTTTGTAAAAGCGGTTGATCAGGTTGGCCTTGGCGGGGAAGGGCGCGCCGGACAGCACGGCATTGATGCGCCGCGCCGCATTCGGGTTGCCGTGCTGCACCAAGTAGCGGCGTAACTGGTGGCCGACGATACGCCACAGGCGAGGTTCCAGCGATGGGTGCAAGGCGCTCAATTGTGCCACGGCCTCGCAGAAATTATTGACCAGCAGGCAATAGGCGATGCGGTTCCAGCCCTGATCCTCGCTATAAAACAGCGCTTGCCGCACCCTTGCGTCGACGGCGTCGAGCGGAACCGCGTTGAAGCGTCCGGCTACCAGCTTGACGCCCTCGAAATCGCGCAGCCAGACGTGGCTGGGCCAGTCATGGGTCAAGCCGACCAGCACGTTCTGCAAGTGCGGTTCGAACACGATGCCGTGGTCGAAAAAGCAATGCAGCACAGGCGGCAACAGCTGTTCGACATAGGCCGAGAACCAATCTTCCGCTATCGCATCCCACGGCGCGGCTTGTCTTCGCGCCAACCGGCCGATAATGTCCGCCAGCCGTGCCTGGCCCCGCGTATGGTTGCCGAACAGGGAACCGGCCAGTAGCGGCGTCGCCCCGGCTGTGTCCGCCGGGTCCAGTCCCTGGCGCAGGATCAGGCCGAAACCTTCCGCCGCTTCCCGTTCGGCTGGAGTTTCATTGCTGCCCAGCCGCACTGACGCGTAGGCCGGTTCCTCCAGTATCCGCAGGCTGGGGAATTGCGCGGCCAGGCGCGGCCCGACGGTCCGCATGATGCGGGTAACTTGCAGCGCGCCGTCCAGCTCGTAAATGGCGTTCTTGCGCACGCAATTGGTGATGCGGACATGCAGGGAACATTTGTAAAAATAGGGATTGTCCGGGTGGAACAAGGTGCGTATCGACGAGGTGGCGAAATAAGCCGGACCCTGCGGGCCCATATCGCGCAGCCGATCCTGTTCGAGGGCCGCCTGTACGGCCGGGCACGACAGTAAATAACGCGCTTGCCAGGGATGCACCGGCAGCAGCGCGAAATCGTCGTCCGCTTGCAGGCCGGCGGGCGCTTGGGCGGCCAGCAGGGCGTCGGTGGATTCCGGCAGCAGCGATTGCTGGAGCCAGTGCTCGCGGCGCACCGCGAAATAATGCAGCGGGAAGCGGGCGCTCAACTCCGGGGCGTAGCGTTGCAGATCCGCAGCCGAAAAGCCTTGGCGGCTCTTCGGGGCCGGGTGGAACGGGTGGCCGTAGGCCAAGGATTGCTCGGAATCCAGATAGGCGGCCAAAGCTTTTTTGGGTTTCGCCGGTTGCGGCGCCGCGAGAATAGCGCCGGTCACCGCGACGCTGTCGCGGATTTGCTCCAGCAGTTCTTCATTGAATGGGACATCGTTTTGGCTGGCCAGGTCGCGCAGCAGCAGCGTGGCTAATATGCGCCAGTCCAGAGGCGCCCAGGGACGCCCCGGCGATTTGTGGTAGAAAGGCGAGCGATAGCGGTAGTTGCCGGTAGCCGAAGCTTGGTCGACTACCACTAACAGCCGCTCCCCGCTGTGCGGCAACAGAATGTGCATGGCTTTTCCGCCGCCTTGCCCCAGCGCCGCGCGCAACGCCATAGGCCAATCGCCCTGGCCGAACAGCGGGCCTATGCCGATTTGACCGGCCGGGCCGGCGACTTCGCGGCAATAGCAATTGAGCAAGGTTTCCAGGCTGCGCTGGCCGGCTTGATCCTCGGCCGAGCAAGTGTGGTAAAAAGTTTGCAGTGCTTGATGTCTCATGATGGGTCTCCAAAGGGTCAAATATTTTCGGTGCGGGGGCGGCAACAGTTTGCAATTGCCAGCCAAGCGGCGGCCGCGGTCATAATCCCGGCGCCGAGTAGAAAAGGTGCGTGCGGGCCGAAACCGTCGACCATGGCTCCGGCGGCCAGACCGGCGGCTACCGCGCCCCATTTCGAGCCGCTTTCCAGCCAGCCGAAGGTGCGTCCGGCATTGCTTTCATGGACCAGCGCCGCCACCAGGGCATGCAGCACAATAAAGCCGCCGGTCATGGCCAATCCCATCAACGTCCGCCACAGGATCAAACCCGACAGGCTTTGCGTCTGGGCCTGCCCGAACAGGGCGGCGGCCATTAACAGGAACGTCCATGCCAGCCCGGCCGGCGACACCCGTTGCCCGAAACGGCCGGTCAGGACGCCGGCCGTCGCCAGGTAAAGCAGATGGGGCAGACCGAACAGCAGGCCGGCCAGTTCGACGGAGACCGATTCCAAACCTTGGGCGTAAGGGATGAAGTAAGGGAACGTGGCGACGGTCGCGAAAACGAAAGCAAATTGCAGCGCGTAAACAGTGTTCGCCGGCAGCAGCGGCCGGTCTGCGGCGGTGTTTTTCGGCCGATAGTCGTCGTCTGCGGCTTTCGCTGGTTCCGGCAATAGCCACAGCAGCAAGGCCGCAGCCAGCGGCAGCAGGGCCAGATAGCGGTAAAGTTCTATTGGCGAAATCGAAGCGGCAAACAGCCCCAGCACGGCGGGAGCGACCACCAGCGCGGCGCGCGCGGAACCTTGCATCAGGGTCAGGCTGCGGGCCAGGGCGGGACCGCTGGACATTGTCGCCAGGTAAGCATTGGAAGCGGCGAACGTGCCACCCAGCATTCCCTGCAAAGCCAAAGCCAGAAAGAACAGCGTGGCGTTATTGCTATAGCCGGCTAGCAGGAAACTCGCCGACAGCCCCAGTTGCGCGCGCAACAATGAGATTTTTTTGCCGATCCGGTCGGCAAACAAGCCCCACCACGGGCTGGACAGGGCCGTGAAAAACGTCGGAACAACGTAAAACCAGCCGACCAGGTAAGCGTTGCTGTTGTGCAGCGACTGGCTGAGTATCAGCGCAAAGAATGGCGGCATGCCGAGGGCGGCGAACGCCGCGATAAAATGGCAAAACATGACCACCATCACCATACGGCGTTCAGCGGCCGTCATAAGCTCTCCTTCAGGAAGTTAGGCCCGCTTTTGCCGTAGAACTTATTGACGTCGGTGGCACCGGTTGCGGATTTGGGTTTCAGGCTGGCCGCGGTCAGTAGGTATTTGACGTATTGCCGGTCGTCTTCCAGCAGGATACGGTGCGCCAATGCGGTGTCTTCACCTTGTCCGGCCAGTTCCGTCAGCAGCGCGGCTATTTTGTCACGCACACAGCCGTAGAGTTGACTGCGGGTCAAGTGGCCAAGCCCTGCCAAGCCTTCGATCAGGACAGCGATATTGAGTTGCAAGGTGATGGTGGTGAACATTTGCGCCAGCGGCAATTCGTCGTCCACGACGATGCGGCGGTCATGCAAGCCGTCGACAAACCCGGCCAGTGACGGCCACCGGGCGGCGAGGTGGGCGCCATGGATGCGCGGCGCGTCGTTATCCTTCAGCAGCAAGCGCAAGGCCGGCGTCCCGGTGCCGAGCACCAGCATGGTATTTTGCTGGTTGGATTCCAGTGCGACGCCGTAGCGCAACCATAAAACCAGGTGAATGCGCAAGGTCGCCTCCAGATAAGCGTCGAGAAAATCCTCCAGTCGGCCGGCAAAGAAACGCTGCGCCAGTTCTTCGGCCACCAGCAGGCCTTGCGGCGTGGCCGCGAGCAGGCCCGCGACCGGCACCACGGTAGCTTGCTCCAATCCAGCCGGATAGCGGCGCAGAATGTAACCCAGCTCGGGCAGGTGGTTGATATGGGCGCCGATGCTTTCATCGGTCAGCAGCAAGCGTCCCGCAATGTCCGCGTCCTGCGCCGCTATCCGGCCGAGCAGGCTTTGCACGGCATGGCCGTCGGCGATGGTGCCGGGCTTGATGGTGCGTATGTTCTTGCCGCCCAAGGTGCGGATGGCCATCGGCAGTTTGATGTGCAGCCCCGGTTTGCCTTGCACCGCCAGGGTACGCACCGACAAGGTCGACAGGACTTCCAGATGGGTTTTGGGTGCCAGCAGGAGTTTGTGTTGCAAGCCGTGTGCTTCGGCCAGCGCATCCAGCATTTGCTGCGTAAACAACGGATGAACCGGCAACAACGCGTGGCTATCGCTCAACCGGGCGTCGAGTCCGACGTCTGCAAAGCCGGGACAGCGTTCCTGCAGACTTGCCGCAATCTCCGGCCCGAAATGAATAGCCTTGGCTGCCGCGACCCAACGCAACTGAAAAGGGCGTTGGAATTCCGGAGCGTATAAAGCCAGATCGTCCGGTGACAAACCTAGTTTTGCGCGCGCCGTGGGATATAAGGGGTGATCGAGAAACGCGGCCAGACGTTCGTAGCGCAATTGCCGTTCCTGCCAGCGCGGGCCAAGCCGTGCATCCAGGCTGACATGTTGCGCTTCGGCAAAATAGCGCTGCCGCTCTTTTGCGCACAAGACGCCGTGCTCGACGGCGGTCAGGCATTCCAGGGCATAATTTTCAAAGTCAGCCGCCGAGGCCTGGTCCAGTCCTTGCCGGAACAGCGCAAGAATGACGAAAATATCGTCCAGCCGGCCGTAGCCGCTGCTGCTTTGCCAAACCAGCGGCAAATCGAATAGCGCCCATGCCTGCATGAATGAACATGGCCGGACCGGAATCCACAGGCAGCCGTCGCCGAGATGCTCGACGGCGAGCCAGTGGCTGGGGCGCACCGGGGGATCGGACCATGGCGCATCGGCCGCAGCGACAATTTTCCCGCAGCTTACCGTTTCCCGCACATCTTCCCGCAACAGCGCATCGACGACGCGCCGGCAGATATAGTCCTGCTGGTGCTTGTCCGCGACTCCTGGCTGTCGGTTCATCAACGAATCTCCCACGCCAAACCGGCGCCAGCTTGCGCCAAGGCTTGACGCACGGTATCCGCATCAGAGCCGACGCCGGTCAGGACGCCCAGGTAATCCTTATTGGAATGCGTGATCGCTATGGTGTCACCGGTCTGGCGCAAGACGCGAAGTCCGATGTCGACGGCTCCGCCGCTACGGCTAAATGGAGCAGGGGCGGTGACGATTTGGCCGTCCGTAGCGGGCGTCAGATAGCGTATCGCGGCCGCGCGCGGCGCCAACGGCAAGGCCGACAGCGGTTCGCCCAAGTGCAGCCGCAACACGGTTTCGAACAGCGGGATGCCCAGCGTCTGCTCCAGCAGGAAATCGCGCCGGTCGCCGATACAACGGTAGTTGATTTCAATCAGGCGCGGTCCTTGGGCGGTCAATACGAATTCGCTATGGCAGGCGCCGAAGCCGACGCCGAAACGGACGATCCGGTTCAGTACCTCCTGCTGCTTCGCCAATTCGCCGCTCCAATCGGCTTCCAGTTCGACGAAGTGCGGCGGCGCGGACAGGCGGACATGAAAGCCGCCCAGGGCTTGCAATCCTTTGCCGTCGCCCAATGTTTCCAGGGTACATAAAGGGCCTTCGAGGTATTCTTCCACTAGCATGACTTGGCCGGGCCGCGCTTGCCAAACCGCTTGGCAGTGGGCGGCGAGTTCGGCGTAATCCCGCGCCAAGCCGACTTCCTGGCTGGCGACCCCTTCGCGCGGTTTGACCACGCAGGGGAAACCTACGTCGGCGGCGGCCTGCACCAGGCTCTCCAATTCCGATGTTATGGCATGCCGTATCGTTTCGATGCCTTGCTCGCCCAGGTAAGTTCGCATTTCCGCCTTGTTCTTGGCGCGGTATGTCACCTGCCAGTTCTTGCCGGGTAGGCTGAAATACTCGGCGACAATCGCAGTGCTGGTTTGCAGGTGATCGCTGTTGGAAAAAATCGCCGCCGGTTTTTGCCCTCGCCGGCTGATCGCTTCAATTACCGCTAACGGATTGAACACGTCGCACGCGATGATGGCCTCCGGATAGGCCGGCAGCCCGCTTTGGCTAAAGTGTTGGCGGTGCGCTTCGGCCTGGTCGGTCAATAGCACCGGCGACAAGCCGAGGTTCCGCGCCGCCGGCAGAAAGCCGTCGTTGACCGATTCGGTCGGGACATGGGTCAGTAGAATCAATTCTTGGGTATGCATGATTTTTCCTTATAGATCCATTTGCACGCTGAGCATCACCGAACGTCCCGGTCCCGGCATTCGGCCCAGGCTGGTATCCACGCCGCGGAAGTAATAGTCCTGATTGAACAGGTTGTTGCCGGCAAGTCCGACCCGCATATTGGCCTTGTCCACCCGGAAGTCCTGGGTAATTTGGGCATTCCACAGCCAATAGCCCGGTATCTTGCCTTTGTCGCCGACGGCGTTTTCCGGCACGGTGTTGGCCGCGTCGGTGAATGCGGAACTCAGGTACGAGCCGTTGACGTTGAAATTGACGGTGTCGATGCGGTAATTGCCTTGCAGGCTGATTTGATGGTGCGAGCTGAACGGCACTTCATTGTTTTTAAACGCGACTTGCGTGGTGCCGCTGAACAGGTTGTTCAACTGCTGCGTGTCCACATAGGTGTAGCCCGTCTTTAGATCGAGGCCGGCTAGGAAGGATGGACGCCAATCCAGTTCGGTTTCGTAGCCTTGATGCTGGGCCTGGCCGAGGTTGCGGAACTTGGTGCTGCCGTTTTCCACGACGCCGACGATTTGATTGTCGAAGTCGAAACGGAAATAACTGAAGGTGGCGTCGAGCTCCGATAGCGGCGACACACGCAGACCGGCTTCGTAATTCCAGGCTTTTTCCACGCCGGTATCGCCTCCCAGGGTAATTTGGGTGAATTGCACCGGCTGCAAGGATTTATGCAGGTTGCCGAACAGGAATATTTTATCCGGCCACAGCTTGATGCCTATGTCGAGGCCGGGCAACAGTTCGTCGCTGCGACTGTCGACAGCCGTGCCTGTCAGTCGGTTGCGGCTGGATTGCCCGATCCATTCCGCACGCAAGCCCGGCGTGATGCTAAGCCGCTCGTTCCACACGCTCAAGGTGTCGCTGGCATAGAGTGCAAAGGCGTCGGTGCCGAAATGGAAGTTCTGGGCATTGACAACGCTGCCGTTGCTCAGGCGATTCCGGTCGACGCCTTGTTCGACGCTTTCGCTGACATAACGTCCGCCCAAGGTGAATTTGTGGTCCAGCCAGCCGGTCTTGGCGCCGACGGTAAGGCGGGGTTCGGTGCCGTAAACGGTGAAGGCGCGCGGGCTGGTTTGCACGCCGTTGGACACTTTGGACGGATCAAGGCTGCATGAGGTCGCGGCGGCATTGAGCAGACAGCCGACGGTAAACTCCCTGTCGCTGGTATGGGCAAAATTGGTCCAGTTGAATTCCGCCGGGCTGCCGAAAAGGTCGAAGTTTTGGTTGTAGACCAAATGCCCCCGCACGGTATTGCCCTGGAATTTGTCGTACGGCCGCTGCGATTGGAAACGGTCCTGATTGTAGGCTTGGGGCGACAGGCTGCCCGGCAGTTGGGTATCGGTATTGTAATACTGCAATCCGGCCTTGATGTCGGCGTTGTCGGTGACGAACCAGTGAGCATCCAAGGCCAGGTTTTCCACTTCCGTGTCCGAGTGGGCGCGAGACGAATCGCCAAGCAGCGTGTTGGCCTGGAATTGCAGGCCCAACCTGTCGTTGACGAAGCCGCCGGCGCGCAGGTAGCTGTCGGTCAGCACGTTGCCGGTTTCGGTGGAAATGGTCAGTGCCTCCCTGATGGTGGCGCTGAACTTATCCTGAATCGGTTTGCTGATGAAATTGATCACGCCGCCGACATTGTTGGGCCCATAACGCACTGCTGCCCCGCCGCGTGCCACATCGACTCTTTCCACGGTTTGCATGGTCAGCGGAAACATCGACAAGCCGGTCTGTCCATACGGCGCCAGGGCGATAGGGATGCCATCGACCAGCACCAGCGTGCGCGAGCTGCGCCTGGGGTCCAATCCGCGCACGCCGATATTCGGCAGAATGCCGGTGCCGGTTTCATCCTGGGCGCGAACACCCGGCACCAAGCGCAAAGCGTCTTCCACAGTACGGGCGCCGGCTTGTTGTAACTCCGTGTCGGTGACCACGGAGCGCCCGCCCGGATAGCTACGAACGTTGTCCTTGGTCGGCGATCCCAGCCAGTCGCCATTGACCGTAATTTCTTCCAATGTAGCCGTGTCTTGATCTGGCTCCACAGCTGCTAGCGGCAATGAAGCTAAATAAGCGCTACCGGCTAGAGTGATGGCCAAGCGAGAGGTCGCACGTTTCATGATAAGGCTCCTTGATTACTCTATTGTATTTATTAATTTCAATAGAAATAGCAATGTCGATAATCATTACTATTAAATATTGATCGATGGTTATTCCCTATTCCCTCGCAAGGTAGTGCAAGCGGATTGCTTTTTTATGCGGCAGATGTGGCGTTAGGGAAATTTGCTGGGCTTCTTGAGTATTTAGCAGGCATCATTATCCTGCGCAAACAGCCCCGATTTAATTCAGCCGATGGTTTTGTTTCACAACTGTAAAACCCCGACGTTTAGTTTTATCTTTTTCAACCGCTCTTGCCTTGTTCGAAGCTTCTGTCAAGGTGTCCGCCAGACCTAGGAAATCCGCCACCCCCAAACGCAACGATAAGTTTTGAATGTGCAGGTGTACTACGCCGCATTCCTTGCAAAACAAGGCTTTGCCGAATTCGGTAGCCGCCAAATATTCATGGGTACAGGGTTTCTTGTTCATGACGTTACTCGCTAAAAAATGGGAAAGGTGTGTGGCGATTTATGGCTGTCGTAACGGGTTTGTTCGGTTATCGATTTTTACAATCGCCAACTTCACGTCTAAAGATTTACGGTTTACGGAAAAATTGAATAAATTTTTCATGGAAGAGAGACTGTGTTTAGAGTCAAGCATTTTGAGGGCATGACCAATGTTTATTTTGTTTCATCATGGCATTAAGAATGGTGAGTAGTTTGCGCATAGCAGCGGTTAAATCGACCTTGGCGGGCTTCCTTTTTTCAACCAAGTGGTTATGGAACGTGGCGATTGAATTGTTGCCACGTACACTTACCACCGCTAAAGTCGCCATATACAAAACCCGAGCGCACTTCCGCTCGACCGCCCCAGATCTGCAGTATCTTGCTGTTCGGCCCCGTCCCGAATTTTCAAGTTAGGGAAGGTGACTTCCTTGTCAGCCGACTGGTCCTTGTCGGTATCCATTACGGCGGCCGGCATCACGCTGTTCAGCGCGACAGCCGTGAGCATTATTGCGATTATTGGCCCTGTACTCTGCTGGTTTTTCGGCCAATTCGTATGGCGTGGGGTGGACATGCTTTCTCCGTTGGGTAGTTGCGTATCGATTCAATCGATGGCTACCTGGCGAAAAGAGCTGGGTGGCTGTTGCTTATAAATTTAAATATCTATATCGGGCCGGTTTCGGGGGGGGGCTGATCGTTAGGCTTCCTGATTTGATCGCCATTACAAATTTGCATCCTTGCCATGCCCACGTCAGACACCCCGAAACTGGTCTGCTTTGCTTGGTTTTTGTCGGCTTCGGAAATGAAACCGATTTTATTTACACTGGCCTTAGTCAGAACCATTAACGTGTCGACACCAAAATGGTGGGGTACGTTCTGATTGGCACGAATAGCCAACTCCATTTGTTTGGGTGCCTTATAGATTTTCTGCAAGTTTGATGAATCTCAGTCGCTGCTGAATTCATCCTGGTGCCAGATCTTCGCTCCTCGACAGAGAGTGACAGTGCAACGGAATCCTTGCCGGATTCTTGAATTTGGTGGTTTGCGTTGTAGGTGTCGATTTGCTTGTTCCTTCGTTGGATACGAAGCGGAACAAGGTTAGGCATAAAAGCTGGTTGAAACGGGCGGTCGGTAACATAAAAGCCTCTCGGTTGATGGAACTGAAAACGATTGGCTGGCTACCGTTAGGTCGGCTGGCGGTGGTGCTTGGATCTGGTTTATTTAGTCAAAATTAATTTGTCGTTACTGGTAATACGCAGCCGATATTCATCGCCTTGGTGTTCGATGACTATTTCGTTTTGCGCACCGAACAGCAATTGGCTGTTGAGTCGGGGGCGGCCTTGCTGCAACTCTGGCGATGCATCGGCCGCCGGGGAACAAACTATTGGTTGGTTTGACGGATTTTTCATAGGATTAAAAATGTTGACGAATAAACGCTAAACCCGATCAATGCGTGGCTGCTGGCTTGTGACTTTCCGTTCCAGCAACAGATTGGTGACTGCTTGCCAGTGTTCCAGTAGTTGCAAATACATATCCCGGCTGGATGCACTGTGCTCCAACTCCGGATGGCTGAGCAGATGTCCCAATTGCAGTACGATCAAATGGGATAGCTTTGGGTCATTAACAAACATGTCGCGGCATGAATTTGCGCCACATCGCGGCTGCTCGACAGGCTGATAGAGTTGTCTTCAAACATGGCGACCTCGGGTTGCTAAGGTTAAAAAATAAAATTGCCGCACACTGAATAACTTAGGAGGCTGTAAAGGTGCGGCAAGGACAGCACGAGAGATGACTGTCGGATACAAATGATAATGATTATCATAAACAAGTCAAGGAAAAAATTCCTGATAAGTTGTGGTTGCTTTTTTTGGCTGATGAGGAGTTTTTTGGGAAAAGGCGAAGTTGCAAAACCTCTGATTAATATTGGCGATGAAACTCTCGAATAGAGTCCAAGGGTTTAGCCGGGGGAGCAAATAAGGGCAACCCGCCAAGATTGTCCTGGATGAGGCAAAACTCGGATGGTCAAATTCAGTTTGATTCGTCGTTTTGGGGCCGCTGAGCGAATTATCTTTTTAATTATGCTCGTTGCTGGCTTGTTATAGCGCGTTGTTGCCGTAATAATTTGTTTGTTCTGGTGAGGCCGAGTGGTCGCCAAACGAAGACTGTCCCCAGGCGGAGAGGTGCTGGGGTTGGGCTATCTATTTACCGATAAACCCAAGGCCCATGGTTAGCCAGGGGACGCGGATTATGCAATCTAAAACATCAGATTTGAATTTATCGTTGCCTGAAGTCGCGTAAATTTAACGTGATAGCTCGGTGGAGAGAATCCGTATGGAAGATGCCATAACCAGGTCACTGCACAATTCAACGAATTGCTGGCTGGCGAACTAACTACCATTTGATTAGTATTTTTCTCTTTCCAAGATAATCAGCGACCATGAACCTCTGGCCCTGATGGAAATAACTCATCAAGTCATCGGCTTCTCAAGAGCCCTAGACGCCGTCAGATTCATAGGAATGTAGGTGTAACCTTTTTGCCATCACTTGAATTTTATCCACGCAATTCTGAGTTTTATCGATTATTCAGCCTGCAATTGCCGGACTGGAAACAGGTCAAGGCTAAGCTGGACGGGATGGCGGAGCTGTTACTCAATTATTAGTTGCTCAAATTGAAAAACCGGATAATCCTATTAGTTTTTAAAAAAGGATATAAAAATGAACAAATCCGACCTTATCGACGCCATCGCCAGCCACGCCAACCTGACTAAAGCCGACGCCGGACGGGCACTGGATGGCATTACCCAATCTATACAGTCAGCTCTCAAATCGGGTGATTCAGTGGCACTGGTGGGTTTTGGTACTTTTGAAGTGAAAGAACGCGCCGAGCGTACTGGCCGTAATCCCCAAACCGGTGAAGCCATTACGATTGCAGCTGCTAAATTGCCATCCTTCAAACCCGGTAAAGGTCTGAAAGACGCGGTTCAGTAAGTTTTAGGCTCCCTTTATTGCGGCCCCATGCCCCAACCTTCCAATTCCGACTGCCGTTTGACCAGAGGTACGTCCAGGTCGGTCATCCGGCCTTGGGTGCGGGTTAGGGTATCTTGGCGGGTGGTTGTTGTGGCGCCGTATTTTTGTGGATTGAGCCGACTGCCCGTACCGGTGAGTTGATCGAGATTGAGCATGGCGGCGGCATTGGCAGCCGTCGGCAAATGCCCGGTCTGTGCCAGAATGCCCAACCACTCGTCCAGATTGACTTGAGACCAATCGACTCGATCCAGATCCGAGACTTTAATCCCCGTACAGACAGGACTTTCAGGTGTACCAAAATCCATCCCCAGTTGCGGTTTGATTTGTTCGTTGAGGATACGGGCCAGCGGCGAGTTGTAGCAGCAGTAGCTCTCTTTCCGAACCAGACAAAGCCCTGCCACCTTGCTTTCGCATACAGTACCCAAGTCGGTACAGACTTTAAGTTGTTTCTTGGCCGCCAGTTCGTATTCTGCTTGTTCGCAGGCGTAGACGATCTGGATAATCATGATGATGATCATCACCACGGTATAAGCCGTCATCAGAGTACTGAGCATTTCGCCAGCCACGGCAGCACCGCCGCCCAGTTCGACGCCGCCGGATTCCGCCGCCGGCGTTAGATTGCCCGCTGAATCGAAAGCCGCTTGACCGCCAGCACTGAACAGGGCATTACCGGCTGCTTCACCAAAGATATTGCCTATCCACTCCGCGACCGATTTCATCAGTTCGCCCTTCAGCGAGTCCAGCAAACCCTGCGAGGCGACGTCTGAGGTGCTAAGCATGTCGGTGCCGACCAAGTCATTTACGCCCGAGGCAAAGTCCGCCTGAAAACTGTTCCAGGCATCGCCGGCCAGGGTAAATGGGGTGCGCATGGTTTCCCAGGCACCGCGGACGATGGAGGTGCTGTCCATGGCCATGATGGCATTGTCCAGTTGGCTGGTCGCCAACAGCAGATCGATATAGCGTCCCAACCCCATGGCACCCTCAGGCGTTTCGCAGCAATCCACCAAGCTGAGCGCGCCGCCGACCATCTTGCAACTGGCAGGTTTGCCCTGGAACACCTGGCAAGTGGTGGGATCTTTCTGTTGAAGATCGGCGTTGGCGTAGTCGCAATGTAAATCCATCGCCATTTGCTGCGCGCTATTCAGCAAGGCCACCGCCTTGGTGAAATCCTGACTCTGAGTGCGATTCACCGTGATGCAGTCTTCACCCATACAGCGCACCGGCCCCGCGCATTGCTGCTGGGTGTTGCTTTGGATGCCGGAAATGCCGACCGTCTGGCCGCAGTCGTAGGTATCAATGCTGTCCCAGCAGGTGCCGGATGCCAGAACATCCAGACATTGGCTTTTGATGAATGAGCAGCCTTGCGTTTCTAAAGTCGAACAACTTTTCGTAGGCGTATCATTGGCCGGTGGCTCCAAGCAATGCGTTCCGGCCGTATCGGTCCAGCATTGACCGTATTGATTGAGATCGCATTGCCCGGCGGCGTCGATGCGCATGCAGGTATTGCGAATCCCTGTAGAATTCGCCACAGGGGCCTGGGCTAAATCGGAACCACAGACCATGACTTGCGAAGTCGGATCCACATAACAACCCGAGGCATTGGCGGGATCATTGCTGCAACTCAACTGGCTGCCCGCCTGGCAAATGCCGTCAGTGATCGCATTGGCCAGATTCTGACAATTCGGTCCACTCCAGCTCCATTGATCCTCGGTGATTAGTTTCGACAAATCGTAGCGCAGTCGAATCCTGGAATAACCTTCACCATTACCGCCGACCATGGTTTCCTGTTTAAAAACTTTGTTGCCCGTGCTGTTAAAGGCATAGGTGACATCGCGGTTGGGATGATCGACCCAGCTATTACTCAGTTCGCAGGAGCCACCCCAGCCGGTCGAACCGGTATAAATCAGATTGCCGCCGTAGTACACGCGAGCATGGTCATCGAATTCAACATCTTCCAATGTGGCACTGATGATGGCTTCCGGATGCAGGACGTTGTAAGTCACTTCCCAGTTGAATATGCCGCAACCGGCCGACCAGTAATTATCGCCAACACGGCCCACGTACAAATCCATGCAGCCAGATCCACAACTAGACATGCCTCCGTTACCGGAGACAAAGCTGAGTAGGGTCTCTACGTTGACTTGATGCGTCGCCATACAACTTTGAGGTACCGTCGGTTGGCGCAGACACAATTGATAGTCGGGAATACGCACCGAATAGCTAGTCTCGGTTTGAGTCGTCGTGGTCGTACAGTCGGAAAACGATTGCGCCCAGGGCGTGAAATTGGCAAAAACCTGATCGCCGGTATTCCAGACTGCATCGTTGTGTAAATCCGGGTGTGACTGATGGGCGTTATCTATCAGAGTGCGATAGGCTTCGCCGGTGAAACTGCTTTCGCCGTTCAAGGTGGTTTGGGCATTCAAGCCGGCGGCGATGGTACCGGGATTGTTGCCGTAGAGAGTGGCAAGGTCACTAGTTGTCGTGGTTGCACTGTTGGTATCCGGAAACAGCGTGCCGATCGAAATCGCGCTTTCCTGCGAAGTACCTGGATTCAACGACAGAGAACCGCTGCCGGTATCGATTGGAAATTGAAAACCTCCAACAATCTGCTGCCCTAATTGCTGGCCATCATTGCCAGCCGCCTGTATCGCATCAGCCCAAGATACCCCAAACGGCGTCCAGGCCATCGTCACGCATAGCAGGGCGGATAGTGCTTGGGTAAACCAGCGATGCGGCTCGAATAATGTCCTGATATGCATCACAACCCCACACAACAGTCCTGCCAGCGCCACAACAGGTAGAGATGATCTTCACCCGGCCCAGGAAAAGTCCGCCCAGCGCCCCATTTGAAAGTGGTCTCGCCGATGACATGATTGGATTCGGTTTCCGCGACCGGATAAAACATCGAAAGCCGGTATTGGGATTTGGGGATGAAGGGATAAATCGTCCCGCCGCACAGGGCATCGTTACCGGATGTTTTCCAAGCTAGGCCTCGGCGATGTAAGGCTGCTGTTGCCCGCGTGGCCAACAAACTGGTAATCCGCGGATCGGTGCCATAACTGGTAGGCGAAATGCCGGACAAAGGATACATATGACCCCAAGCCCCGGCACACCAAAACAAGGCATCCAGGGGATTGCCGGTCGCAGCCGCTGCGGCATCGGCGACACAGGCCGATATCGCCGCCGGATTGGCAAACAACGCCGTTTCCGGGCTGGTAAAAAATGCCAGCAAGTCGCTGTTCCAGGTTGGATCGAGTTCCGAGACGTACAGCAAATCAAAGTCGCGATATCCGTCGCTATTGCATCGTCCATCCCAGAACAGATCCAGCATGATGGTCAGCGGAAAGGCGAAGTAGTGATAATTGAAAAACGACATCTCGCTGGCATCGAAATCCGCCTGGCCGGTGGTGGCAATTAAACGTACATTCGATGCACTGATTTTATGCCCGCCTAACGCCGGCGAACACCAGGGATTACGGACGATTTCAATCAGCCGGGCCGGATTCCACAAACCCACCGTCATGCCCAATTGTGGTATGCCCATCGGATCGGTGCAGAAGCAAAATTTCTCATCGGTGGCGATACTGGGCACATTGCCGCCACCCAATGAGGCACCGGCGGCACGTATCGGAAATAGACAACTCCAGCAAATATCCGTGACCAGCTTACCAGACCAAAGCTCGGCATCGGCACAAAGCGGATCGGTGGCTTTAGTTGTTGTGTCGGCATGAAGGTTGGTCACCAGTGCCATCAGCAGCCAAAAAGCCCAAGGGAAAATCAGGCAATTCATGACCGCTCTCCCGCCGAAGCCGGCAGTTTTCGTTCGCGAACCACTAGACGATTGCCGGTTTGCTCGACCAGACTCGGTACGTGCTGTAATTGAAATCGGTTACGCACATCGGGCGTCAACAAGTACACCGATGAGTTCAGCGATGTTTCCAATGCTTTCAAGTCGTCCCAACCGTCCTGACGCGATACCGACGTGGCCAGATACATCACGCGGGCTTTTTTGTCCTGGCATGACAATTGGCGAACCCATTGGACTTGAGCGGTTTCGGTAGCGTCAAACACAATCAGGCATAAGCCGAACGGCATTTTGTCCAAGGGATTGACGGTTTGTCCGGCCCGGACAATGAGTTGACCATTTGGCGCAGTCAGATTGCGCGGCGCGGTGACAGTTATATCGATTACTCGCTCATGATCTTCCAATGCGACTGGCAACACCTCGAATTTTTGCTGATCCCAGAAATGGGCAATGGCTTGTTGTTGCTTTTGCCGCCAGTCGATCGCAGCCATCCGTCGTTTGATTTCTTCGAGCAGATCGATTTCGGCAATATCGTAGACATTGCCCAAGCGTCCCAAATCGCCGGTAGCACCGGCTTTGAATTTATCATTCAGCCAGGTCAAACTGCTGACGCCTTTCACCTGCAGCAATGCCTTGTCATCCGTTTCGACGACCATTTCCGGCACCGACGACACCGCCCATTTCTGAAAACGAGTCGGATCGATGACGATGTTGGGTACGGGATCAATATCTTTCAGAAGTCGTTTGAGATCGGCAAACAGAGCAGGTAGTTTTTGACCGGGTTTGGGGCCTCGAAACACCAACAAGGCATCGTCCTGTCCCGATGCCTCTTCGAATAGGCCTTTCAATGCGGTATCGCCGAGCGAAAACGAAACGAACACCACTTTGAGCGGCTTGTCAGGATGAGGTATTACCGTTTTGTCGAGTGGGTTTGAGGATGCTGAAATTGATTGCATAGCCTTCGAGTTCTGCACCATCTCCATGGCTTGCCGGTTTGCTTCCAACTGATAAGGATCGCCATTTAGCCAGGCAGGCTTAGCTTGACCATCCAAGGCATTAAGTATTCGCTGCGATCGGGATAACCATTCCTCTTCGGCTTTCACCGAGGCTACCAGTAATACATTTGCCAAGCAAAAGAACACGACCTGACGCAGATGATTGGACAGGAAGTCAAAACAGCGCATAGGCACGGCCAATTACTTGGTGGTCATAGACATAGCCCCAATACCGCGAGTCAAAACTCTTATCCGTTTTGCCGGTCAACCAATAGGCTGCGGGTGGGATGGTTTCGTCACGTTTGAAACTGGACGCGGGTTTTTTGAGTTTTTCCGCTAACGGCAAACCTTCGATAATCAAGGAACCGTTAACTGTGGTCTGCCGACTGTCGACCTGAATATGATCGCCGGTAACACCGGCGGCAATTTTGACGATGATCTGACCGTCCTTGAAATATGGTGACATGCGCTCGGCACGAAACGCCATCAGATCGCCGCGCCAGATGTCCTTGTTGTAGGTATCGATCAGATAAATCCATTTGTCGGGTAAACAACGATCAACCTGATCGTCGCCGCCGATTAGAAAGCGTTGGCCTATGTAATGCTCAACCACCAATACCAGAATCAAGATCGGCAGGGTCTTCAGGAAGAACACCCCCATAGACGCTTTGGTTTGGTAGGGTCTTAACCTGGCAGGTTTTGAATGCACAGGAGGTGATGGATGATCAGTACCGTTCATAAGCTCACCGTCCTTGCGATTGAATGTATAAATCGCTGTGTGCTGCCACCACGGCGGTTGAATCTATGACCAGATAGCCCGCATTGCTGAGTTTTTTGGCCTGGCTTTGCCAGTCATCGACGATCTTGGTCATTTGTTCTTGGCTGGCATTAGGCGGAATCGATTGAATCAGCTTGGCTCTGTCGAGTACGAACACCGGCGTCACCAAATTCAGGCGTGCCAGTGGCTGTTGAAGTTGTTGATAAGCTGAAAACCACCCACCGATTCCACCCAAACAGGCAGCAATCAAAACAGTGCTGAGCCAATGCGATTTAGCGTCCATGGTTAAACTCCCGTGATTTCGGTTGGCGTGCGTCTGTTAGTTGCTGAATGGCATCGCCCAGACTGAGCCCCTGTCTACGCAGCTGCTTCAGTGCCTGCACATCTTCCGGTTTGGTCGAGAACAGAATGCGTTTATACGGATCGACAATCAGACGACCAATGCCGGATCCCATTTCGGTGATGAAGAAGATCTCCGAATAAGCGCCGGGCAAGGTATGGACGGTTTTTAATAGTTCGTAGCCACCTTCAGATAACGGTAAGCGACGATCCTGCTTCATGCCTTCGATGATTTCGGCTTTCTGGCCGAGCAGATACATATTTGCCGAGTTCTCGACGATGGCTCGGCCGGCTGCATTGCGATATAAATCGTTGACAGACTGGGTAATGGTGACCGCCGCGCCACCGTATTTACGAAACCGCCGGTAGCCATGTTCCATAAATTTGGCCACATCGCCTTCGGTCAGCAGATCCCAGGCTTCGTCAATGATGACGATCTTGGGCCGGTTGCGTTCGCCCAGATACATTTCCTGTTGGATTTGGTAGATCAGTTGTAGCAACACGACTTGTTGCAGATGCTTGCGGCCTTTGAGTTCTTCGAGTTCCAGCACGGTAAAGTCGCTGGCAAATTTGGCGTTGTTGCGGCCATTGAAGTAGCGACCGTATTCGCCCTGGGAAGTAAAGGGAAACAACTGCTCGCCGACATCCTTCAAACGCTGATCGGTTTCGGAACACAGTTGCTTGGCAATGTCATCGACCGACATGAACTGGGCTTTTTCGGTCCAGAGTTGCTTCAAAATCCGTTTGAGACCTGCGGTTTGAAAGTCAGTGAGTTTTTCGGTCGGCGCAGCCATCTGGCTCACTAATCCCGCTAACATGTCAGCTTCTTCCTCGAAGTTCTGCACGATCTCGAACGGATTCATGCAGATGCCGGAACCATGGGTGAATTTAACGAAATCGCCTTCCAGCACTTCGCAAAGATTTTCGTACGAGCGGCCGACATCAATCGCCCAGATTTGCGCGCCTTCGGTCAGGTAGCTGACGATGATCTCGTTGGTCAGGAAGGATTTACCTTTGCCGGATTCGGCGGCGATACAGAGGTTATAGTTGCCGGTGGTGTCGAACAGCGAAACGGCCATGTGCTCGCCGTTACGCGAGACAAAATTCAACGTCGGCGTGCCGGTGCCGGCCCAGTCGCCAAATAGCGGTAATAAGGGAATGGCATGGCGAGTGGCCAATGTCCGATAACGCTTCAGATCGGCAATCGCGGCGCGTTCTGGTCCGAACGGCAAGCAGTTAAGGAAAAATGGTAGGCAGAAATATTTATCTTCCAACAGTTGAAAACCCAGCTCCCGGAAATACACGCGGGCATTGGAGACAGTCGCCGCTTCTTCCTGTTCGTCGCAGAACAACAGCACGCCGAAATAACTGCGTATGGGCCGATCACCGTCGCCATAGGCTTCGAACAGCACATCGAAATTATGTTTACGCTGCACCAGTACCGGCAAAAATCGGGCAATCGGTGTGTTGACTTGGTTGGTGATGAATTGCCGAACGCCTTCCTGCCGGGTGCGAGTGGATTCGGCATCGGGATAATGAAGGGTTAGACTGATCAGCGCATTCTGGCGAATACCGCGGGTGCCGGACAAAATATCGCCCAGATAACTCTTGGCGCTACCAAAGTAAAAATGGTCCGGCGTGCGTTTGGCTGACAGGGTTTTTACCCGTTTTGATCCGAGCCAAATGCCTTTTTCGTCGGTCTGTAGTGCATTGTCAAAATCGAGTAATTGGTCGCGGATCAACTGGGTCGGATCGCATTCCGGAACTACTCGGTCTTTCCAACCGGCATCTGGGTGCCAGTTAAGGATGGTATTCAATACCCGCACATATTGGTCGGAGCCCAAAATCGATGGATATAAGCCAATCGTTGATAAAGATTGCTGCGTGGCCAGTTGTAATTCGGTTGCGCGACGGATTTCCGCTTCCGTGGGTCTTGGGTTGGCGATGGGCAGTTTTACCGTGACGATCACATGACTGCGACGCAGTCGCGCGCCTGAAATCGATTCCGGTGGTTTGGTGGTGCCTTGTCGCAGGAAATCGATGCTGGCGCCGGTCATCGTTTTATAGGTCTGTTTTTGCTGCTTTAGGCGCCGGGTATGCATCACCGCCAGCGATTCTTCGATGTCAGGCGACGTCCACAGGCTGACTTGCAATAAAGTATCGGTCGGCCAGTCCTGATTCAGCAACACATTGACTCGAGCGGAAACGCTGGGATCGGCCCCAGTCAATGGCCGGCAGATAAAGCCAAAGCCCACGCTGGAATCTGCCAGCAAGAACAGGTGATGGTCGTTGTCATAAGCGAGGGTTGAAAAAAGCGTATCGGCGGTATGGATTCTGGACTGTTTCATGCCGATTCCTCCTCTGCGTATAACAAACGCACGGTTTCGGCCTGATTTTGCAGCAACAGTCTAATGGTGTAGGGATGCCGGCTGACGCGGACCGCGCGTTTCTTGCGCAGCAGTTCCCGCGCTCGCGCCGGATGGCACGGATTGATTGGTTTACCATCGGCGGCCTGAACGCGAACCGTGCGATCAGTCGTGTGTTCTGTGTTACGGCGGTTGCCCGCCGTCATCTCGGTAACGGGGTGTGGTCCGGTAATGTTGCTCATAACAACCTTATAGTGTCGCGGTGACAATATTGGTGATGATGGTCGGTGCCGCAAATAGACCCACGCCGCTGGCGATACCCAGCACAAAGCCCATGATGCTGCCGCGTACCACGCCTGCGACCAGACCGACAATCACGAACACGATGGCGATAATCCGACCCAGCAAACCTTCGACCCAACCAGTCAATAAGGTCCAGACGTTGTTGAACTCGGTGCCGCCGGCACCGGCCATGGCGTCGGGCGCCAACAACACAAAAAACAAGGAAGCCAGGGCAACTAGAACCCCGGTTCGATAGGATACTTTCATACAAGACGACCTCATAGTTGAATGACGACGGTTGCCCGTCCGATCTCGGAAGCTTGCTCCGGCTCAACATCAGCGGTCGCCCGCTAAGACTCGCCGATCCCGAAGGTCACGGCGGTGAAGAATTTAGTTTTTGGCGGCTGGGCTGTTCGGCGTGGATGGCAAACCACGCGATTCCAAATCATCGTTATCCAATGCCTGATGTTTTTCAGGTGGCCGTTGCTCGACTTGCAGCGGAATGAGCGATGGGCTCAAAGTCGGTGCCGACTTGCCAATCATCCAGCGTCTGGGCTCCAATTCGGTATAGACATAGTTCGACACCATCAAATCGCCTTCGGCATCTTCCCAAGGCGCGATCCAGATCCGCATGACTTGCGAAGGGGTGCGAATCGGCGTGGGGTCTTCGATTTTGGGCACCGGTTGTTGCATGGGTACGCTGGGCGCAGGTGGGGTTTGTGACTCCGAATTACCAGCCTGCTGGCCGGTGTCCTCTTGCAATCCGGGATTGGTCACTTGGTAAGCCTGTGTGGTCGACAAACACTGCGGCTCATCCGGCATGCCTTTACAGCCGTACTGAGTTGCGCAGCCAGTGACAAGTACCAACATCAAGCTGGAAAGGAGTAATGGAAACGGGCAATAACGTTTCATGGCTTTTTCTCCACTTTCGTAGGTTCAGGAGCGGTTGCGGCGGATACGGCATTTGGTTTGTTGGCCAACCAGTCGGCCAGGACTTCCGGTGCGCCACTATGCGTACGGCCATCCGGGGCAATCAGAAATGGCACCCCTTGCAAGCCAAATAGCTTGGCGGTAACGATGGCTTTCTGTAACGGCTCTTTGTTACATTGCGTGGGTTGTTCGATCGGTAACCTGGTGTAATCCTGTTTCAACAGTCGTTCGCGCACGGATTCCTTGGTTTTGGCATCCGCTGAACTCAACTGACACGCCAGTTGCACGACGATGTTTTGCGATTCGGTACCGAGGATTGGCACCATCACCAGCTTGAAGGTGTATTTGTCCTGCAAGGCTTGCAGGTCTTTCATGACCTTGCCGCAATACGGGCAACGTGGATCGATGAATACCAAGACCGACTCTTTACCCTGTCCGACCGCGACTGGTCCCAAGTCATCAACGTTGAGTTTCATGCGTGACAGATCGATGCGATTGGCGATTTTGTCGATGTCAGGCAAATCCTTGATTTCCTGCTGGGTCCAGACATCCATTAGCTTGCCACCATAAAAGGCAAAGCGACCGTTACTGGAAATGAATACAGTTTGTACACCGGTTTTGACCATCTTCAATCCGCTGATCGGCAAATCCTGCATGCCGTCGATTTTGATCGATAACAAACTGGCGGCAATGTCGGAGGCTGCTACCTTTGGCGGATTGGCAGCAAAGGTAGCTGAAGCAAATATCAGCAATGACATGAGAAAGCTGGTATGGCGTAGATTCATCTTATTGTTCCGGATCATGGGTGGAATAATCAGCTTGGGGTTTTGAGTTTCAATGCCGTGCCTTTCTGCACGATGAAGTTCACTTGGCGGGTGGCGTCGACTTCGATGACCGGGTAAATCTCTTCGGCCATGTCCATGTAAAAATGAGACAGTCGCTCCATCGCATAACCAGCGCCTTTCAAGGCACCGCCTTCCATCGACTGCGAAGAAAATGCACTTTGGAACGGAGTGGTGCCAGCCAGACTGCCCAGGCCACCGGTCATCAGCACCGGAATCTGATTGCGGCCAAAGGCATCTGAAAAGCCTCTCAGGAATCCGGCCATCATTGATTGCGCCAATAACGCGCCTTGTTTGGATACGACGCGACCGCGCACACCGTTTTTGCCATCTTCGCCGGTGGCATAAGCATTCATCGGTACTTCGATCACGCCACCGTCTTGGCGCACACAGGAAAAGGTCTCGCCACGAAAATAGGCGCGCTCGGCACTCAAGTCGCCGAAGCCGGCGGCCAACAGAAAGCACTCGCGGACATCGGCGTGAAAGCGGTTGGGCAGAATGGCTTCTTTCTTGATGCGAAACAGCACTGGCATAGGTTCTTTCTTGGCTTTTTTGCCGGTAGGCGCATCCAGTCCGTTCAACAAGACGCCGGTCAGGATGCTGCCAGCAGGGATGAATACGTCGTTGTGGGCAGAATTAGTGGCATTGTTCTCGCCGGTTGCTTTGGTGTCCGTGGTCGATTTAGAGGATTTATCTTCCTGGATCACACGAATCTGCATCGCTGCAGGCGCTTGCGAATTCGTCCCGGATCGTCCGCCCGATACGCCGGCGTTGCCAGTTATAGGTGTAGGAATCGCCGCCTGTTCAAACGCGCTGTTCAGATCTTCTTGAGCGGTATTTGGTCTAGTCGAGTTGTAACGGCGGCCAACAGAATTAGGTGACGGCGTATTGTTGCCAGGCAATGCATTAGGATCAACACTCTCTGTAGGCGGCGTTACTGTGGTTTTGTTTTTTAACGACTCGACTTCACCGCTAACAGCTTGGAGTTTAGCTTCATAGGCTTCCCGTTCGGTGCTGGTCCATTGCTTGAAACGCAGTTCGTCGGATTGCTGCTCGCGTTTTTGCTGTTCCTCAATCGCCGCTAACCGCCGTCCTTGCTCTTCGTTTTTTTGCAGCAGGTCGCGAAGCTGGGAGGAAATGCCGTCAATGCCTAATGAGCGCGGATCGCTGTCGGTCAGGATGTGCTGTATCGTCGCCTGTTTACTGGTGGGCTTGGCGATCTCTGGTGACACCGAGGCCAGGGCAATGATGGTTGCCAATAGCACGGTGCCGATACTGCCTACCGCAACATTGCGCTTGGCGGTAGGACTCAAACGTGACCACCAGTTGTCCATGCCGGCCATCAGGGTTGACTCCCATGGAGCAATGACGGTCTGAGCGTCGATGATTCTTCTGGAGCATGTCTGACCGCAACATAGAGTTCGGTAGATTCGTTCTGTCCCAGTACGACTTTGGGCCAGCTGGCAACAGCTAACACCTCGTCTTGGGTCGTTGCACAAGATCGCTCGTCAAACTCAATAGGTTCCATGCTGGCATTACGAGCCAGACCGACCAGTATCAACATGTCGTGACCTTCCAATACTTGACCGGTCTTAATCTGTACCCGATCTTGCAAGCACTGAATATGTTCGCTCTTACTCGGATCGCGTAGGGAAAAACCAGGCGGTGTCTTTTGCAGACCCAGGTCGCGGAATAGCTTTTTAATTTGGGCGATGTAAGCTTGTTCCTGATCGCTGGTTTTGCCTGAAGACGTACTGGGCGATTGCAGGTTGCTCAACAGCTTGTAGCTGTCTTTATCCAGACTGAGATGGATTTCCCGTGCTGGAATGCGTTTGGGGATCAAGGTCAGCGATAAGGCGATGTCTTGATTGTCGCCGGGGGTGATATATAAAGTGACCGGTGTTTCGTCTGCGGTGGCGACATAAACGATTTTGCCTTTTGTACTGGTGGTGGCCTGACTGGTGGTCGTGACCACCGGATGCTCGAACGGCGTGACCAGACGATTCAAGTGGCCGACGGCAATCGGCATTAATTCGTTAATACCAGGTTTGACTTGAATGTGTTGCGGAGCGACGGACGTTGTCGATGTGGCTGCCGCCTGTTGCTTGGCTGTCTGCAATACACTGGCATCCACCGACGGCAGCTCGATGCCAAAATCCTGATTTTGATTGGCGGGTGGCTGTGGCGATGATGATCGATCGGCTACGGTAGTCACTGGCGGCAGCACGGTGATCGGTAATTCGTCGGCAGACAAGGGGGCGCTAATCGTCAACAGTAACCAAAATGGTGGGAATGATCGTTTCATGGTTGAGTCTCGCGGGTTTGGCCTTGGGTCGCTTTCAATCGATCCAATGTTCTGGGCGAATCGGGGTAGACATCGATGAACTCCAGACGAGGCCGGTAGTTCTTGATGGCGATGATGAATTCGTAGGTGCGCGGTTTAATGTCGGGTTTTGAGCTTGGGCCCTGGCTTTTGAGTTCGCCACTGACAAAGACTTTGTTGGTCTCGGCTTCGTAATCGACATGACGCGGGGTGAAACTGATCGCGACCCGGTCCATTTTGATGGCCTTGATTTGATCGCTCATGGCATCCAGGACACTGCGGTAAATATCCGGTGCCAATAACGGCTCGACCGCGGTTTTCAGAAAGTCGGCATTGGCCGGCGTGGTGTTGCCGAGTAATTCTGCCATGTATAAACCCCAAGACTCCTTGAACTCACTAGAGGCGCTACTACGAGTTACTTCAACTTCCTGGGTCAACGTCGGGGGCACCAAAATGATGCTGCGTTCGGTACGCCATGCTGCCAGTGAGGTAATGACACAAATCACCAGTAAGCCGATGATGATGACACGACTAAACCGGTTCTCGGTCTCATGCCCGTCCCAGGTTTGTAGAAAATCCGACCATCTCATGGCAGAAACCGGCGGATGTAGGGGTTGGGTATGGTCCGTGCGTGACTGGGCAACAGGCCCAGCCAATACAGGGCATGCAAGGTGTAGCCATCGGGTCGGTTATCGCGGAAACGCCGGTAAAACTTGACCGCGATGAACCCGAGCGCCAAGCCGGGCATGAACTGATCGACCAGCATGCCGGTGAGCATGCTCACCATGAATGGTACGATCTCGTCCGCGCTCCACAATAGAATGTGAATCGGATCGTCTATCGATTGGGGAATGGCAACGGGTTCCATAATGACCTCCGGTTGGGATGGTCATTATTGTGAAGCGGATTTTAAGGAGGTCGTTTGCAGCTGATGACGAATTCGCGATTAGCTGTAAACGTTTATGTTTAAAAATTGATGGAACGCTGAGGCGCCACGACGATCACGTAGCACTAATACCAGCACTTGATCATCGCCTGTTCCGCGTTGATATGGCTGGCACGCCCTCGGCGATGAGGAGCCCAGATCCCGGAATATACATAGATTTGAAGGCAAAAAATTAAATTTTCATGCCCTCAAATCCTTTAATTTTCAAGACTGTTTATTTGTCTCCTGCCATTTGATGATGCATTTTGGCCATCGCTGTATTGGCATCAACTGCTTTTTGGTAAGAATTGATCAGCGATTGGCAATGATCTAAAAATGTCTCAGATTGCCTGCCGTACAGGTAGCTGTGCTGCTTGTATTGTTGGAGAAGTTTTTTATGTTCTTCAACTTTAGCTTCAGCATCCTTTGCTGCTTGCTCATAATGAGCCGCCAAAGACTCATGGTCATCCTTAGTTTTAGCACTTTGAATAGCGGCGCTCATATCCATGGGATGGGGGTTTTGTTGGCAACCTGACAAAACGGCCAGCGTTAAAGTAGTGATGACTAATAATTTAGTGATGGTTTTCATGGGATCTCTCCAGTTTGATTAAATTCTTCAGACAGCACTAAAAATGCCGTCATGTGTGGTTAAAAAAGCGCTATTTAATACATTATTTTGGCTGTATTTATGGTCATAAAACTCCTGGTTAAGTGAATGCAAGATGAGAAAATTTACTGGGTTGGACTCATCGTGATTTCAAAGAAAAGCCTTTCAACAGCGCATAAATCGCCGGAATTACAATCAACGTCAGCAGCATTGAAGAAACCATGCCCCCCACCATGGGGGCTGCAATGCGGCGCATCACTTCCGATCCGGTACCGTTGCTCCACATGATGGGCAACAAACCGGCCATGATGGCGGCTACAGTCATCATCTTTGGCCGCAGCCGTTCTGCCGCACCGCTGACCACGGCGGTATAAAGTTCATTCCGGGTAAAATCCTGACCGTGTCGCCGGCATTCTTCGACTTTGGCCTGGTAGGCGTGATCCAGGTAAATCAGCATGATGACGCCGGTTTCCGCAGCCACTCCGGCCAGCGCGATAAAGCCCACGCCAACCGCCACACTGACGTTGTAGTTCAACGCCCATAACAACCAGACACCACCCACCATCGCGAACGGCACCGACAACATGACGATCAGGGTTTCCGTCATTCGTCCAAAATTCAAATACAGCAGGATAAAAATGATCAGCATGGTCAACGGTACGACAATCTTCAACCGCTCAATGGCACGCTCCATATACTCAAATTGTCCGCTCCAGGTAATGTAGTAACCGGTAGGCAGTTGCACCGCCTTCTCGACTGCTAGCTTGGCATCATGAACATAGCCGGCAATGTCGCGATCCCGCAAATCCACAAAGATATAGGCGGAGAGCAACGAGTTTTCGGTACGTATACCGGGTGGTCCTTTAGACAAGCTCAGATGTGCAACGGATGATAAAGGGATCACTGCACCATCGGCAGTCGTCACCAGCAAGTGATTGCCGATGGCATTAGGACTGTTCCTGAGTTCGCGGGGATAACGCACGATCACACCGAAGCGTTCCCGACCTTCGACCATGGTCGTCACCACTTCGCCGCCGATGGCGGTTGAAATCAGATTTTGAATGTCGCCGACCATCAAGCCATAGCGAGCCAAGGCGTCATAGTCGGGATCGATATTTAGATAATAACCACCGGTAATGCGCTCGGCATATGCGCTGGTGGTACCAGGCACGTTCTTAATGACTTGTTCGATTTGCTGGGCCAAGCGTTCCATTTCAGCCAAGTCGTTACCGAACAATTTAACGCCGACCGGGGTACGGATACCAGTTGCCAGCATGTCGATACGGTTTTTGATCGGCATGGTCCAGGCATTGCTGACGCCAGGAATTTGCAGGGCCTGGTCCATTTCCGCAATCAATTTGTCGATGGTCATGCCGGGCCGCCATTGCGATTCCGGCTTGAGGTTGACGATAGTCTCGGACATTTCTAAAGGTGCCGGGTCAGTTGCCGTAGCGGCACGCCCGGCTTTGCCGAATACCGATTCAACCTCGGGGAAGGTTTTGATGATGCGGTCCTGAGTTTGCAGTAATTCGGTGGTTTTGGTCACCGACATACCGGGCAAGGTCTGCGGCATGAACAGTAATGTGCCTTCATTTAAGGTGGGCATGAATTCACCACCCAATTGCATGGTTGGGTAAATACTCGCAGCCATGACCAACGACGCTAACAAAACCGTGGTTTTCTTAAAACGCATCACCCAAGTAATCACCGGACGATACAGCCACAGCAACAACCGGTTGACAGGGTTGTCTTGCTCCGGTCGGATGTGACCACGTACAAACAGCAGTATCAGTACCGGCACCAATGTGACCGATAGCAAGGCTGCACCGGCCATGGCAAAGGTCTTGGTGTATGCCAATGGCTGAAATAGCCGTCCCTCTTGGGCTTCCAGTGTGAACACCGGCAAGAACGACACGGTAATGATTAGTAGGCTGAAGAATAATGGCGGCCCGACCTCCCGGCAGGCATTCAGCACGATGGTGTGTCTGGGCAATTTTCCGGCATCGTGCTCCAGGTGCTTATGGACATTTTCAATCATCACGATGGCGGCATCGACCATCGCACCGATTGCAATGGCAATGCCGCCCAAACTCATAATGTTGGAATTCATGTTCAGCAGATGCATGACGATGAATGCGATCAATACGCCAACCGGCAACATGACGATGGCCACCAGCGCGCTGCGCAAATGCAACAAGAAAGCCGCACAAATGATGGCGACCACCAAACTCTCTTCCAACAGCGTGTGGCGTAGATTTTCAATAGCTCGATGGATCAGATCTGAGCGGTCATAAACCGCTTGGATACTGACGCCCGATGGTAGACCCGCAGTAATTTCCTTTAACCGCAGTTTCAGGTTATCGATCACTTCCAGCGCATTTTGACCGTAGCGGGCAATGGCGATGCCGGACACCACTTCACCTTCACCATTCAACTCGGTAATACCACGCCGTTCATCGGGTACTAGTTCAACTCTGGCCACGTCCCGAATTAAAACAGGCGTGCCATTGACGACTTTCAATACCAGGCGTTCCAAATCGTGGGTGCCATTTAAATAGCCTCGGCCCCGAACCATATATTCGGTTTCGGTTAGTTCAATGGCTCGCCCGCCCACATCGCGGTTGCCATTGGCAATGGTTTCGGTCAGGGTTTTAAGGGGGATACCGTAAGCCTGGAGTTTATGCGGATCGACGGTCACCTGATATTGCTGGACGAATCCGCCGATGCTTGCGACCTCTGCAATCCCCTGTGCCTTGGTCAACTGATAGCGCACAAACCAGTCTTGCAGGGTACGCAGTTCTGCCAGCGAGTAATCCTTGCCCAGCAGCGCATATTGATATACCCAGCCTACGCCGGTAGCGTCTGGCCCTAGTTGCGGTCTAATACCACTCGGTAATCGTCCGGCCGCAAAGTTCAGATATTCGAGCACCCGCGAACGCGCCCAGTAAATATCGGTACCATCCTCAAAAATCACGTATACGAAAGATGCGCCGAAAAATGAGAAGCCGCGAACCACCTTCGAGCGCGGCACGCTCAGCATTGCAGTGGTCAGTGGATAGGTCACCTGATCCTCCACCACCTGTGGCGCTTGGCCTGGGTATTCCGTGTAGACGATCACCTGCACATCGGACAGATCAGGTAAAGCATCTAGCGGAATTTTGATCACGGCGTAAATGCCGCCACAGATTAAAAATAACGTCGTGATCAGAACCAGAAACACGTTCTTCAACGACCATGCAATCATACGTTCCAACATGGCTAGTTCTCCACCACGCGTTGACTGTGATCATGCTCCGGCATGGCCTGGGTAGATTCGGATTCTGGCATTTTCTCTACGCTGCTCATGCTATCCAGCGCCGCTTTCAAATTGCTTTCGGCGTCGATCAAAAAATTAGCGCGGGTGACTACGTTGTCGCCATCCTGCAACCCCTCAAGTACTTCGCTGAATCCGTTTGCCTGGTGGCCAATCTTCACCATACGCGGCTCGAACCGACCTTCATCCTTTTGCACCAGAACCACTTGCCATGTACCGCTATCGAGGATGGCCGAATCGGGTACACTTAACTCGCGGTGCTGTTGCTGAGTAGTCAATAATTCAACGCTACCGTATAGACCAGGCCTCAGAAAACCTTGCGCGTTGTCCATGTCCACTCTAACTTTGACAGTGCGCGTGTCGGTATTCAGCGTGGGATAGATAAAACCCACTTGCCCATGAAAAGATTTATCGGGGTAAGCTTTGAAAGCGACGACGACCGCTTGACCCATTTTGACCCACTCTAAATCGGGCTCGAACACATCGACCATCAGCCACACGCGACTCAAGTCGGCAATCTGGAACAACATTTCGCCCGGCATAAAACGCATCCCGTCTACTGCTGGCTTCTCCATCACGACGCCATTGACAGGCGATTGCAACGACAGGGTTTCGATCACGCGATCCTGCTCTTGCAAACGTTGCAATTGTGCCTGGCCTATATCCCAATAATTTAGCCGCTTTAAGGCATTACGGGTGAGTTGCTGCGCGGTGGCTAGCGCCTGTGGACTGGCCTGTTGCAATGACGCCTCGCCTTGCTTGGCGATCAGGTATTCCTGTTGAGCCGTCAGTAGATCAGGACTGTAGACTTCCAATAATGGCTGGCCGCGTTTGACAGCTTGTCCCGTGCTATTAACTAGCAACCGTTGTATCCAACCCTCGAATTTGGCATTGATGACATGTAACCGACGCTCATCAACTTGAATACTGCCCGGCGCACGGATCGAACGGGTTAAGTCTCGATATTGAACTTTCTCGGTCTTGACGCCGAGCTTTTGGATTTTTTCCGGACTGATCGTCAATAGTTTAGAACTGGTTACCTCGCCTTCGTAAACCGGCAGATAATCCATGCCCATCTCGTCTTTTTTCAGCACTGGCGATGTGTCGGCCGCGCCCATGGGATGTCGATAGTACAGAATGCGTCCTTTGTTCGGCGGGGTTGTCTGAGTGACTTCATCGGCATAAACCGGTAGATAATCCATGCCCATTTCATCCTTTGCCGGTGTCGGAGACGTCACTTTTGGATTCATCGGATGCCGGTAATACAGTGGCTTATGCTCTGCGACCGGCACCGTCGTTTCCATGAGTTGCGGCTTATTCGCCAGCCAAAAGCCACCGGCGATTCCAATGAGCAGGGTCAATACACTGACCAGAATAGTTTGCTTAGTCATGTGTCAGGTCCTTGCCAATTAAGTTCGATAATTCCGCCAGCAATTGCTGGGTTTCGACCAACGATTTCCAGTATTGGCTTTGATACTGAAACAAACTCAACTGTGTTCGCAGCAAGTTGCTGAAGTCCGTCTTGCCAACAGGGTACCCGGCCATCAAAGAACTGACGGCTTGCTGAGCTTGGGGAATGATTTCATGCTCGAATAATGCTAATCGCTGTTTTGCGTGCAGGTATTGGGCGGTATTGGTAGCAATTTCACCATGGACTTTGTTGTGCTCATCCTGCAAGGCGTACTGCTCCTGCAGCAACTCACTATTGCGTTGATCGACTGCCTTAGCTTGTTTTTGCTCGGCATAGATTGGCAAATTGATACTGAGTTTGACACTGGCAAAATCGCTACGCGATTCGCCGGACGGCGTGTTTTGCCTGACTGCATAACCCGCACCCAGTGTCAGATCGGGATAGAAATCCTTTTCGGCGATTTCAATGCGGGTCTTGGCTGCACCGAGCATTTTGCGATGTTGCTCGAACCGTGGGCTATGTTCCATGGCTTGTGTTTGCAAATCCGCAACCACCAAGACCGGGGTTTTGATCTCGGCTTGGTCAGGCAGTTTTACCAAGGTATCGGAGTTGCGGCTAAGCAATGTGTTGAGCTGAATGCCGGTACTGTGGCGCATGCTGATCAGCTCGATTTTTTCATCCTTGAGTTTCGAGAGTTCTAATTGGGCCAGCAGCACATCCTGCTGTTGCCCCTGACCAACTTTGTAGCGGGATTGGGCTGTATCGATCAACTGCTGAAAAAACTGTTCGCTTTCGGCAATGACGTTGATGGCTCGATCGTAATAGAACAAGCGCCACCAGGCCTGTTTGACATCACGAACCAGACGCAAACGGGCGACGTCTACCGAATCGGCAGCGGCCAGGGCTTCCTGTTCTGCCGCTTGTTCCTTCAAGGCCAACTTGCCTGGAAAGGGAATCGTCTGACTGACGCCAACATCCATCATGGTCATGTCTTCCTTGTGAAGACTGAAGCTACTGGTTGGGACATTCAGTGTATCGAAACTAAGCGTCGGGTCTGGAAGTGCACCTTCCTGCGAAGGAATAGCGGCCAGTGCTTCGGCACGTGCTTTAATTTCAGCAAGACCGGGATTGCCCGCCTGAGCTAGTTGAACAGCCTGTTCAATAGATAAGAGCGCTTCATCGGCATGGACTATGCTAATGAAAATCATCAGACAGCAACCGAGCGCCCAATAGAGCCAAGACACCCGATCAAGGGGCGTGGGGTATAACAAGGGGTACATCATTTTCTCCAAGCAATGGAAACACAGGCTCACGCCAGAGCATGAAGCCTTATCACGCCAACAAGGCGAGGGTTACCTGGGAGAAATGACTAATTCAGGAGTGTGCAAAAACGATAAATCAAGGGAATCGGCTTGCCAATAGGCGGCCTTATCCGATTGAGTATCAGTTGAGGTGGGCGGTAGCTAAACAAACAGCCGATTAACCATACCAGATATGCGATAAACAACGGGATCTCCGGGTTATCGATTTTGATATTGAAAGTCGGATTGGGTTGAGAGTCTGGGCAGGATTTAAGAACGCAGTCCTGAGCTTGCGAGGAAAAGTGTTTTGTTTGCTCAGAGTGATGCATGGACTCTGAACAGCCGACCGGCATCGCATCAACAGCAGGAAGCTGAACCGGCATAGGCATGGCGCACGTCGACGTCACCAGCATGAATAGCCAGCTGACCATCATCACCAAAATCAAAAGAGACCGGTAATGACTATGACGATGAGCACGAAGCGTTGACAACAAAAACTGTATCCAGAAAAAAATAATGTGGTTACGCTAGCATGCCTGTTGGTTTTTTTCAATCTCTGATTGGTCACTATCTGAAAGGGTTTCTAACGTTACTTCCAACTGATCGCCAAATTCTCAGGCACCCGCCAAAACATATTGGGCAAACAATTGTTGCATCATCAATTCAATCTCACTTTCTGCCATCTGGCTGATTTCTAGTTGAAGACGAGGAGCAATCTTTGCAAAAACGCTGACTAACTTCGGATCGAAATGACTACCGCTGTCGTGTTTGAGCAGGGCAATAGCATCAAGCGTCGCCCATGGCACCTTATACGGTCGCTTGGAAGTTAGGGCATCGAAAACGTCTGCGATCGCAAATATCCGCGCATTCAGTGGAATAGCTCCTCCTTTAAGTCCTTGCAGATAGCCACTGCCATCGTATTTTTCGTGGTGAAATTCAACCACATCCCTTGCCTCACTGAGCCAACTTGATTTGTTCAAAATATCAACTCCCAACGACACGTGAGTTTTCATGACCTCAAACTCATTAGGCGTCAGTTTTCCCTGTTTGAGTAAGATTGGATCGCGAATGCCAATCTTGCCGACATCATGTAAAAAAGCCCCGGCAATCAGAGCGTGGATGCTTTCATGGGAAAGCCCAATGGCCTCACCAAGCCGTAATGCATAAAACGTTACGCGGTAGTTATGCGTATTGGTGTCGGAGTCGCGTTCTGCAATCGCACAACCAAGCACATTCATCAATTCCAGATTGCCTTTTAGTAAATCACCCGAAAGTTTGATTAATGCACGGTTGAGCGTGAGGATGATCGGATACATCAGAAGAGTGGTAAACGTGATGGCCAACGTAACAAACAACAGGGTGCGAAGCAGATCGTTTATGATCGAATCCAGAGTCTCTTTATCGACTAGATAGATACCCTCAAAATATCCGGCCAACATATCGTGCGAGTCTTTCAACGGAACCAGAATGACCACCAGCAACTTTCCTTGCATGAAATGGAATTCGCGTGAAAAAGTACTCTGTTGTGGAAAACGGTGCCGATAGCGATCTATACGGTGTTCGGCAATTTCCTGACCAGACTGAACCACTTCAAGCTGGAGTTGTTTATTTATGTCATATAACTCGACCACTAGAAAATGTTGATTAACCAGCTGCTTTGCTGTCTCCATTAAGTGTTGGCGGGCCGTAGAATCAAGTTGTTCGAGGTTGTGAGCGGGCTCCCCGCTAAATCTCATCGATTCTCTAAGCGCTAACTCATGGACAAAATGCTGTATACGATTAATTTCTAGCCATAAAACAGTACCGCCGATTGTCGCACTAAGAAAAAGCCACCCAAGAAATAAACGAGTCAGAATTTTTTGATGGATGAAACGGCTTGTAGTTAGTGCCGCTTGCGAACCTGTCTTTGCATTGGCTGTAGCCTTCAACGAATTCGAATTCCTCATTTTTGCATCGCCTCTGAAAATTTCTGCCTCAGAGTGAAATATACAGGCGTTCTTCAACAGGCTGTTAGGTCTCAAAATCAAGAAATACTAAAAAACAGTTAAGTCATTGTCATTTAGATTCATTTGGTGTAGCTTTGAAAAATGAATGCTTTGCGACACTCTAAAACATGGCTCTCTATTGTGCTGATATTCGCTGTGCTCGGTCATTTTGGCCTGGGCCATCGAGATGTATCGGCCTTTGTGCTGTGTTTTGGGGCTGATGGCCATGTCGCTGTAGAGAAGATTGGAAGCGACCAATTCGCTCGTGTCAATGCTGCCACTCGTTTCAATGATGAGACCAATGCTCTTACGAGCGATGACGGTGATCCCTGCCCGTCGCCCTGCACTGACATCCCTATCGATGGCGATGACCACATTCCCCTACAATTGACGAACTTGTCAAAAATAGCGATTGATATTGGGCTTTTGCCGGTATTTTTCCTGATCTCACTTCTAGTTCTTTATGCCAAAGTCGTTATTCGGCAGCCTACATTTTTCGACCCGCCGTTTACCGATTCCCGACTGCTTGCCCTGCGCAGCACTGTTTTACTGATTTAGCCACCTCTCCTAGCCGCAACTCACCAGCCAAAGGCTCAGGATTACCTGTGCCTGTGCTGACGTTACTTCTATGCTACGGAGAAATTTTCCATGTTCTCAAATTATGTGCGGCCACTTGGCATTGCACTGTGTTTAATTATCACTGCCGGCTCGGTCGATGCGAGTCCGGCAGACAACACGCTATTGCCGGCTCAATCGGGCGATCAGGGGACAAACGGTTCCAGTCGGCAAACCGTTGAGGAACCGACCGGCTCCCTGGTTTTGTCTCAAGTCTTGGCTTTAGCACTAACCCAAAGCCCCGAACTCTCAGCCTTTTCTTGGGAGAGCAGAGCCCAAGAAGCCGCCACCTTACAAGCCGGATTGTTCCCCAATCCCACCTTCAATGCCAATGCAGCGAACTTTGGTAATAAAGTAATCACGGGGTTCGATGGCGATGTCGTCACCTTGGAACTCAGCCAATTGATCGAGTTGGGTGGTAAGCGCACCGCCCGCATGGAAGCCGCATCGCTAACCAAACAATTAGCCGATTGGGATTACGAAACCAAGCGGGCCGATGTACTCACTCAGGTCTCTCAGGCCTTTGTTGATGTGCTGGCCGCTCAACAGCGCTTGGCGCTAACACAGCAAATTCATGAATTGGCCAATCAGACAACTGTAACGACCTCTGCGCGAGTGCAGGCAGGCAAGGTATCGCCCGTTGAAGAAACCAAGGCCAAACTTGCTCGCGCTTCGGTGCAAATTGAGCTGATGCGAGCCCAGAAGGAACTGGAAGCCGCCCGCAAACGTTTAGCCGCTGGTTGGGGCAGTACGACACCGCGTTTTGAGGCGGTGAGCGGTAATTTGGAAAAAATCCAGGTACCTGCTTCTCTGGACTCATTGGCGCAACGCCTCTCCAAAAATCCCGATTTAGCCCGTTGGGCCACCGAAATCACCCAACGTCAGGCACTCATCACGATGGAAAAATCCAAAGCCATTCCAGATGTCACCGCGACAGTCGGTGCCAGTAAATATCTGATGCCGGGTGATTACGCCTTAGTGGTCGGATTTTCGGTGCCATTGCCGGTATTTGACCGCAATCAAGGCCGTATTCAAGAAGCCGAGCATCGTTTGACCAAAGCGGAAGAAGAATATCGGGGTGCCGAGATACGCATAGCCACGGCATTGAACACCGCCTATCAAACTTTAGATGCCGCCCACTCCGAAGTCCTGACTTTGCGGCAAGACATTTTGCCCGGTGCCCAAAGTGCTTATGACGCCGCTTATGAAGGTTATCGTTTGGGTAAGTTCGGATTTCTGGACGTGCTTGATGCGCAACGCACGCTGTTTGGCGCTAAAAATCAGTATTTACTGGCCTTGGCCGAATATCACAAGTCCGTGGCCAACGTGGAACGTTTAGTCGGCACCAATATGAACGAGACAGTGGCGGACAGCCAACCCGAGGTATCACAATGAACACAATTAACAAAAAACAATGGACCGCTATCGCCGCAATTATCGTGGTCGGCCTATTGCTCAGCCTATTTATTCTGAGCATCGACAAGTCGATGCCGGAAGGTGAGGAACACGCCGAAGAAAGCCATGCAGCGACTAAAGTAGATAGTGCAGAAGGCGAGGATGACCATGAACATGCCGATGAAGCCAAGCAGACCCAAGGCCCGCACGGCGGTGATGTTTACAGCGACGGTGACTTTAAGCTGGAAATCCTGCTCAGCGAGGAAGGCGGTGAGCCGCGCTTTCGAGTTTATCCGTTCAATCAGGATAAACCGCTTCAGCCAGTTGCCGATCAACTCTCCGTGCAACTGAAGCGTCCGAGCGGCGAGCAACAGCACATCGAGTTTGAGCCTGAAAAAGCGTATTGGCAGAGTACCCAGGCTATCGACGAGCCCCATGTCTTTGACGCGAACGTGACGGCAAGGCATGATGGTCAGACGTTTCACTTTGCCTTCAGTAAAGAAGAAGGCAAAGTGGCATTGACCGATCAGCAAATCGCCGAAACAGGTATTTCAATTCAGACCGCAGGCGCAGCCCACATCAAAAGCCTGACAACCCTTCCTGGTGAAATTCGCTTCAATGAAGACAAAACAACGCATGTCGTACCGCGCCTTGCCGGGGTGGTCGAGCATGTTTACGCCAATTTGGGGCAACAAGTCAAAAAGGGGCAGGTTATCGCGGTGATTGCCAGTACCGCACTGTCCGAACAGCGTAGCGAGTTACTGTCGGCGCAAAAGCGCCTGGAATTAGCCCGCAACACATTTGCTCGGGAAAAACATTTATGGGAGGCAAAAATCTCTGCGGAGCAGGATTACCTGCAAGCCCAGCAGGCGATGCGGGAAATGGAAATCGCCGTCCATAATGCCCAGCAAAAATTAATTGCACTCGGCGCAAATCCTACAGTGTCGGCCAGCGGCGGCGCACTCAACCGCTACGAAATTCGCGCACCGTTCGACGGCATGGTGGTCGAGAAACACATCGCCATGGGAGAAGCGGTCAAGGAAGATACCAGCATCTTTACCATTTCTGACTTATCGACCGTTTGGGCCGAAATTATCGTATCGGCAAAGGATCTCAATGTCGTGCAAGTCGGCAAACAGGTCAACATCAAGGCCACGGCTTTCGAGTCTTCGGCAACCGGTACGCTGTCTTATGTGGGTGCATTGATGGGCGAACAAACCCGCACCGCTACGGCACGCGTGACACTGGACAATCCGCAGATGGCCTGGCGACCTGGGTTGTTTATCACGGTCGAACTGCCTACCAAGGAAAGTGAAGTGCCGGTCGCAGTCGCAGCCGATGCCATCCAGATGATCAAAAACAAGCCAACGATTTTTATTCGCGTACCCGGCGGCTTTATTGCTCAACCGGTCACCACCGGACTATCGGATGGCAAAGTCACCGATATCGTGGCAGGACTCATGCCTGGTACCGAATACGCTGTCAATGGCAGCTTCGTCATTAAATCCGAGCAAGGCAAAAGCAGTGCCGAGCACTCGCATTGATCCCCAGGAGTTCGCATCATGTTTGAACGACTCATTCGTTTAGCGATCGAGCATCGCTGGCTGGTTATCCTGGCCGTCCTCGGTATGGCAGGACTCGGTATCTTTAATTATACCATTCTGCCCATCGACGCCGTGCCGGACATCACCAATGTTCAGGTACAAATTAATACCACGGCACCGGGTTATTCGCCTTTGGAAACCGAACAGCGGATTACTTACCCCATCGAAACTGTCATGGCCGGCTTGCCGCATCTGGAACAAACCCGGTCGCTTTCGCGTTACGGCTTATCGCAGGTCACTGTGATTTTCCAGGACGGTACCGATGTCTATTTCGCCCGGCAATTGGTGAATCAACGTATTCAAGAAGCCAAGGATAGACTGCCTGCCGGTATCACGCCGGCGATGGGTCCCATTTCCACCGGTCTTGGCGAAATCTATTTATGGATAGTCGAAGCCCAAGAAGGGGCCAAAAAACCGGACGGTTCGGCTTACACCGCGACCGATCTGCGTGAAATCCAGGACTGGATTATCAAACCGCAGTTGCGCAACGTGCCGGGTGTCACCGAAATCAATTCCATTGGTGGCTACGCCAAACAATATCAGGTGGCACCGATTCCGGAAAAACTGGCGTCCTATGGCCTGACCTTGCAAGACATCGTTACCGCGCTGGATCGTAACAACAATAATGTCGGTGCCGGCTACATCGAAAAGCGCGGCGAACAATATCTGATTCGTGCGCCGGGCCAAGTGCATTCGATGGAAGATATTCGCAACATTATTCTCGGTAATGTCCAGGGTGTGCCCATTCGCATTCGCGATGTTGGCGAGGTCGAAATCGGCCGGGAACTGCGCACCGGCGCGGCCACCGAAAATGGCCGGGAGATGGTGTTGGGTACGGTCTTCATGCTGATCGGTCAGAATAGCCGTGCCGTCTCGCAAGCGGTCGATAAAAAGATGGCGGAAATCAACCGCACGCTGCCCGAAGGGGTGCAGGCAGTGACGGTCTATGACCGGACGGTATTGGTCGATAAAGCCATCAATACGGTCAAGAAGAACTTAACCGAAGGGGCAATTCTGGTCATTGTGATTCTGTTTTTGTTCCTCGGCAATATTCGTGCGGCCATCATTACCGCAATGGTCATACCGTTATCAATGTTGTTCACCTTCACCGGCATGGTGACGTATCAGGTCAGTGCCAACTTGATGAGTCTGGGGGCGCTCGACTTTGGTGTGATTATCGACGGTGCGGTGGTGATTGTAGAGAACTGTGTACGAAGGCTGGCCCATGCCCAGGAACAGCAGGGACGTTTGCTAACACGTCATGAACGTTTTCAAGAGGTGTTTACGGCCTCGAAAGAAGCGCGGCGAGCACTATTATTTGGCCAGCTGATTATCATGGTCGTGTATTTGCCCATCTTCGCGCTGACCGGGGTGGAAGGCAAAATGTTTCATCCGATGGCGTTCACGGTGGTCATTGCTCTGGTGGGGGCCATGATCTTGTCTGTGACCTTTATTCCAGCGGCTGTGGCACTGTTTATCGGCGATAAAGTCGCCGAAAAGGAAAATGTGGTGATGCTGAGTGCCAAGCGTATCTATGCGCCGGTACTGGATAGCGTCATGAGCAACAAGCCGGTGATACTCACGCTGGCGGTGGTCGCGGTGATTCTGTCGGGCTTGTTGGCGACGCGGATGGGCAGCGAGTTTGTGCCGAGCTTGAATGAAGGCGATTTCGCCATTCAGGCAATGCGTATTCCGGGTACCAGTTTGTCGCAATCGGTCGCCATGCAGCAGCAGATTGAACAGGCTTTAAAGCAGCAGTTTCCAGAAATCGAACGGATATTTGCACGAACCGGTACCGCCGAAATCGCATCCGACCCGATGCCACCGAATATCTCGGATGGTTACATCATGCTCAAACCTCGCGAGAAATGGCCTGATCCCGATAAATCACGCGATGACCTGCTGGCGGCGATACAAGCGGCAGCCAACAAACTACCCGGCAACCTCTACGAGTTTTCCCAGCCAATCCAGTTGCGCTTCAATGAACTGATTTCAGGGGTGCGTAGCGACGTTGCGGTTAAAGTGTTTGGTGATGATATGGATGTATTGAATGACACCGCGACTGAAATTTCAGAGGTCATGGAGTCGATCCCCGGTGCATCCGAAGTGAAAGTCGAGCAAACCACCGGCTTGCCGATGCTAACAGTCAATATAGACCGGGATAAAACCTCGCGCTACGGCTTAAACGTCGGCGATGTGCAGGATGCGGTGGCTACCGCGATTGGTGGCACCGAAGCCGGCACCTTGTTTGAGGGGGACAGGCGTTTCGACATTATCGTGCGTCTGCCGGAGAACCTGCGCAGTAATCTGGATGCCATCAATCGCTTGCCGATCTCATTACCGCGCGGGCAAAACCCAGATGGACGAACCAGCTATATCCCACTGGCTGAAGTAGCCGGCCTGGAAATGGCCCCCGGCCCTAATCAAATTAGCCGTGAGGACGGCAAACGCCGAATCGTCATCAGCGCCAACGTGCGAGGCCGCGACATCGGCTCCTTTGTCGCCGAGGCCGAACAAAAGCTGCAACAAAAAGTCAAAATTCCGTCCGGTTATTGGACAAGTTGGGGCGGACAGTTCGAGCAGTTGCAATCGGCCACCCAGCGCTTACAGATCGTCGTGCCGCTGGCATTGCTGCTGGTTTTTACGTTGCTGTTCATGATGTTTGGCAACGCCAAGGATGGTTTGCTGGTCTTTAGCGGCATTCCCTTTGCGTTGACCGGCGGCCTGGTAGCGCTTTGGTTACGCGATATTCCGATGTCGATTTCGGCGGCAGTCGGTTTCATCGCTTTATCAGGTGTGGCGGTACTGAACGGGCTGGTGATGATTGCCTTTATCCGTGGTTTGCGCGACGAAGGCATGTCGCTGGACACGGCGATTGTAGAGGGTGCTCTGACACGTCTTAGGCCGGTGCTGATGACCGCATTGGTAGCCTCGTTCGGTTTCGTGCCAATGGCCATTGCCACCGGTACCGGCGCAGAGGTACAGCGCCCGTTGGCGACTGTAGTGATTGGCGGCATTCTGTCGTCAACGATGCTGACGTTGCTGGTATTACCGATTCTTTATTGTCTTGCGCATCGCAAGGATGAGCAGGTCGGAACGGCAATGCCAACACGCACACAAATAGCTTTTAATGAGGATTGAAAAAATGAGTTCATGTAATCAATCAGAAAAATCCTGTTGTTGCCCTGGCGAAAAACCGGATAGCGACCAGCCGACGCCGCTACCTTCCTCAGGTACCACGTTCAAGATCGAGGGTTTGGATTGTGCTGAAGAAGTTGCCACATTAAAGAGCGCGATAGGGCCGCTAGTGGGCGGCAGTGACAAATTGGCTTTCGATGTATTAAACGGACGCATGACGCTTTTGCCTGATGCCGAGCCTGTTGCAGAAAAAATCATCATCAAAGCCGTTGCTGCAACGGGCATGCAGGCGACCCGCTGGCAAGCCGGTCAGGCGCAAGACGATGTAAAACAACTGCACCGTTCGAAGACCGTGTATACCACACTCAGCGGTTTGCTTATCGTGATCGGCATGTTGATCCATATTGCGATGGCCGGTGGCTTTAGTGATACGCAAACTTTTCTGAGCCACCCTGAAAACTGGTCGTTACACTGGGAGGTTATTACTGACTATCTCACTAGCTTATTTAACGCCCATACTCAGCAAGCTATACCCTTACCTGAAAAAATCGCCTTTGGCCTGGCGGTGATTTTCGGTGGCCGGCATGTGGTTGTTAAAGCTTTTTATGCGCTAAAACGATTGCGTGCCGATATGAATTTATTGATGACGGTGGCCGTTATCGGCGCCATGTTCATTAATGAATGGTTTGAAGCGGCCACCGTGAGTTTTCTATTTGCCCTGTCCCTCGCGATTGAAAGCTGGAGTATTGGCCGTGCTCGTCATGCCGTTGAAGCATTGCTGGATTTAGCGCCATCGACGGTGACAGTCAAGGATGAAACCGGAAAAGAACGCGTGGTATCTGCCGGCGAAGTTAGTATAGGCACCCGTTTCATTTTAGCGCCTGGCGATAAAATCCCGTTGGATGGCGAGGTGATTGCCGGCTTCAGTTCGGTCAACCAGGCACCGATTACCGGCGAAAGCATGCCGGTTGCCAAGCAAGTCGGTGATCAAGTGTTTGCCGGCAGTATCAATGGTGAAGGGACACTGGAAATCCGATCAAGCAAACTTGTCACGGATACCACCCTGGCACAGATCACACGTCTGGTTGGAGAAGCCCATAGCAAACGGGCGGAAGCCGAGCAATGGGTGGATAAGTTTGCCCGCATTTATACTCCAGTAGTAATGATCTTAGCCCTGGCCGTCTGTGTCGTTCCGCCGCTGTTCTTAGGAGGCATTTGGAACGAGTGGATCTATCGTGCCTTAGTATTATTGGTGATTGCCTGCCCCTGTGCCTTGGTCATTTCAACGCCGGTCAGTATTGTCGCGGCATTGGCCAGCGCCGCCCGGCAAGGGATTCTGATCAAAGGCGGCATTTATATTGAAGCACCGGCCCATCTGAATGCGATTGCTTTTGATAAAACCGGTACGCTGACTTGTGGCGAGCCGATCGTCACCGGTGTTTACCCGTTTAATAGTCATAGCGAAGAAGAATTGTTAAGCCGTGCTGCCGCATTGGAAGCTCGCAGCAATCATCCGTTGGCAAAAGCCATTTTACAATACACAGAAAACCTGGGTATCAGTGTTACCAGCGCTGACAACGTGACGGTCTTGCCCGGTAAGGGGGTAACCGGACTATTTAAAGGCACGGACTACTGGTTGGGATCACGTCGCTATTTATTGGAACGTAGTCAGGAAATACCGGAAATCAGTGAAAAAGCGATTGCCCTTGAACAGACCGGTCAAACCGTGATTGCCATTGGCAATGATCGGCATATCTGCGGCCTCATTGCCGTTGCCGATCAGCCTCGCGCCGACATCAAGTCGATTTTAGCGGGGTTGAGAAGAACGGGAATCCAACACCTGGCGATGTTGACCGGTGACAATCGGGTAACGGCGAATAACATCGCGGCCCAAATTGGCATCGATGAGGTACACGCTGAATTATTGCCCGCCGATAAAGTGGAGATCGTCAGTCAAATGGTTGATAAATATGGACAGGTAGCGATGATCGGCGATGGGGTTAATGATGCACCGGCGTTGGGACGGGCCAACTTGGGCATTGCCATGGGTGTGTTAGGGTCGGATGCGGCCATCGAAATAGCCGATATTGCCTTAATGGGCGACGATCTCTCCAAACTTCCTTGGCTGATCGGGCATTCCAAAAGAACACTGGCGATCATCCGGCAAAATATTACTTTTGCACTCATGATCAAAGCCATTTTTGCCCTCCTCGCTTTTGCAGGCCTGGCGACCTTATGGGAAGCCATTGCTGCCGATGCGGGGGCTTCTTTATTAGTCGTTGCAAATGGATTGAGGCTGTTAAATGTAGTAACCAGCAATCAAATACCCACAAACCAGCAATCAGCGCAATTTTCAACCGGAATTAAATGCAAATGACGGTCGTTCAAACCGACATAATTTGCAACTGAACCTGCAATCATCCGGTGCAAACCGGAATTATTTGCAACTGAAACGTCAGTCTCAACCGGCGGCAGTTGGCCATTATGCAAAGCTTTGCATAATGGCCAAAACCAGCCAATCAGCAATGCCAAATGAATGGCAGGTCAATTTCGAAAAGCGGCTATTCGTAACGCCATCACACTCCGCGATACTAAGCTCAAGCGTCGCAGCACCAATACTCACCTTAACGCGGTGGCGCTTCCGGTGTGAGGTCCAACAACTGAGAGGAAGCGACCAAAGCAGCTTTGAGAAAGAGTTTCTCGGGAATAGTCTCGAACGTAGTTCCCTCTACCTCTACCGTTCGACACTCTGATTCGCCACAAACAGAACAGCAACGACTGCTCCCGATTCTCGCACCGAGCCATTCCTCCATGGGTCTGCCTGCGATCCAGATGCGGTTTGACTCGGAGGGGTTGGCCTTGAATGATTTTTCGTTTATCTCTCTGATTTCAAGGGTTGGCTCAATGCCCAAGGGGCGGAGAGCTTCCTTGAGTTTACTGATGGCGTGCTGCATTTCCTGATACGTGGCATTGCAGCGATCACACGTCTTCCCGCCTGAACTCACGAGCCTCTGCCAAATTATCGGTAGCGATTTCATAGCAATGATCCCTTTCTGAGGCGTCTAATAAGTTATTATCTAGGTCTGTATATCTACGCTTAATCATACTATTTAAGTATAGTTCAGTCGGACACTTAAGGGAGAAAGCTTAAAATGCCACCTTTGACCATCGGCAAACTTGCTAAACAAACCGAAGTCACCATCGAAACCATCCGTTATTACCAGCGTATAGGTTTGCTGGATGAACCCGGTAAACCCTTTAGTGGTTACCGGCACTACCCACACCATGCCATCGCCAGAATTCGGTTTATCAAACGCGCGCAACAAGCGGGTTTTACCTTAAAAGAAATTGCCCAACTGTTATCGCTTGATGACGATCATTGCGCCGATGTGCGAAAAATTGCCGAACAGAAATGTCAGCAAATCGATGCGCAAATAAAGGACTTAACGGCTCTTCGTAATGTATTGGATAGCCTGGTTAAAGGTTGTCAGAACGATTCTTCCTCAGAACATTGTTCCCTCATCAATGCCCTTTCAAATAACTCGGACTCAAAATCCTGAGTATTCAAAAATAATGCAACAACTGCTTGACTCTGTTCTATAGAACGGGATTTAAATTTTTATCCGAAGTTTATTAAAACATCACATTCTCTGCATTCATCATGCTCTTGTTGAATGCAGAGGATCAGGCGCTTAGTTTTTATTTCGGAAAATCTTATGACGACAGAACATGAAATACCACCCACAGAAAACCCATCCTGGCTAGGAATCGGTGCCGTACTAGCCGCTATCGGCGCATCGGTCTGCTGTGTCGGCCCCTTGCTGCTTATATCCTTAGGGATTGGCGGCGCGTGGATGAGCGCCTTCACTTCAATGGAAACGGTTAGACCTTATTTTATTATCCTAACCCTGATTTTTATTGGTTTAGGGTATCGCAAGCTCTATTTGATACCGGATAGCTGCAAAGAGGGTGAGGCCTGTGCATTACCCGAAGTTAAACACAAACAGCGGATGATCTTCTGGATTGGCTCGGCGTTGATCTTACTGCTGTTGACCTTTCCCTGGTATGCCCCGATTTTTATGAACTAAGGAGAATAATGATGACTATTAAAACCGTCTATTTAACTTTGAGCTTGTTAGCTACGCCTTTATTAATGCAGACAGCCTCTGCTGAAGCAACTGCTGTTTCTGTGCAAAATCAAAACAGCAGTCAATCGGTCACATTGGCTATGCAGAACATGACCTGCGCGATGTGCAAAGTCACCATTAAAAAGGCTTTGCAGGGTGTCGATGGTGTACAAAAGGTAAGTGTCGATGGGGATACTAAAATGGCAGATGTCACGTTTAATCCGCAAAAAACCAGCATAGAAGCCTTGATTAAAGCGACTACAAATGCCGGTTACCCGGCGACTGTTCACCAGTCAAAGTAATTCAAGGAATCGTTATGTGGACTACAAAACTAAAAATTGACGGCATGACCTGCCCAAGCTGTGCTGATGGCATCGAGAAAAAACTGAATGCGCTTGAGGGTGTTGAAATCAAAGTTTTTTACCCGGAAGGCAGTGCCATACTGACGGTTACGGGTGAAACTCCTCTTGAATCACTCATTGAGCAAATTGCGCAAAAAGGTTATCAGGTAAAAGAGGTTGATGACAAAAGGGCTGAATCAGATGAATGTTCAGTTTCACCACGTTGTCATTAAAAGGAAATCCTCATGTGGATCAAAAAACTGAAAATTGATGGCATGACCTGCCCAAGCTGTGTTGATGGCATCGAGAAAAAACTCAATGCGCTTGACGGTGTTGAAATCAAAGTTTTGTACCCGGAAGGCATTGGTATGCTGACGGTGACGGGAGATGCCCGTCTTGAATCACTGCTTGAGCAAATTGCGCAAAAAGGTTATCAGGTTAAAGAGATTGACGACAAGACGGCCGACGCCGATAAAAAAACAGCGCCTGTAAACCATGACCAGCCGCTGCATGTGGCGATCATCGGCAGTGGCTCGGGCGCTTTCGCCTGCGCCCTGAAAGCAGTGGAAAAGGGCGCCAAAGTGACGATGATTGAACGCAACCCGATCATTGGCGGCACCTGCGTCAATATCGGCTGTGTGCCTTCCAAAATCATGATCCGCGCAGCGCATATTACCCACTTACAAAAAAATCATGGGTTTCCCGGCATTAAAAAACAACAACCGGTGATAAACCGCAAGCAACTGGTTGCCCAGCAGCAAGCTAGAGTCGATGAACTCAGAGCAGCCAAATATGAAAATATTTTGGCAACCCATCCGGAGATTAATCTAGTCAAAGGACAGGCGCGGTTTAAAAACGCCAACACGCTCATTATCGACCAGGAACACGGCGAATTCACCGAAATTACCGCAGACCGCTTTCTGATCGCCACCGGGTCGTCTCCTGGCATACCACCCATTCCTGGTTTGGCAGGCACACCTTACTGGACATCGACCGAAGCATTGATTGCAGAACAACTACCGGAACATTTGATCGTCATTGGTTCAGGGATAGTCGCTCTGGAACTGGCGCAAGCCTTTTTACGGCTGGGGTCGAAAGTAACGGTGCTGGCCCGCCATACGCTCATGTATCGGGAAGATCCCGCCATAGGCTCGGCATTGCAAGCCGTCATGGAAGACGAAGGCATGACCATCCTAACCAATACCCAGGCAGAAGCTGTGAGCTATAAAAAGAGTTTGTTCGGTTCAGGAAAATTTACCCTGAAAACCCGGTCAGGCCAACTTCTTTCAGGGGACAAATTACTGATTGCCACCGGCAGGCCGCCTAATACCGAAGGCTTAAGTCTGGAAAGAGCGGGGGTTAAGGTCAATAAGGATGGCACTATCAGTATTGACGATCACATGCGCACTAATGTCGAATATATCTATGCCGCCGGCGACTGCACCGACCAGCCGCAGTTCGTCTATGTCGCGGCAGCGGCCGGAACCCGCGCTGCCATCAATATGACCGGCGGCGTTGCCGCCATCGATCTGGCGGCGATGCCGGCGGTGATGTTTACCGAACCGCAAATGGCCACCGTCGGCTTGACTGAACGCGACGCACACCTGAACAATATCGAAACCGACAGCCGCCTGTTGCCGCTGGAGAATGTGCCGCGTGCCCTGGCTAACTTTGAAACCCGAGGCTTTGTCAAACTGGTCATCGAAGCCGGCAGCCACCGTTTGATTGGAGCGCAAATCCTGGCTCCGGAAGCGGGCGAGATGATCCAGGCGGCGGTGCTGGCCATCCATAACCGGATGACGATAGAAGACCTGGCCGGACAGTTGTTTCCGTATTTGACGATGGTCGAAGGCATCAAACTGTGCGCGCAAACTTTTAGCAAAGACGTGAAAGAGCTCTCTTGCTGTGCGGGCTAAAAATGAAGCCTGTCATAAGGATGACAAACTGATCAGGCTCTCAACTCTGGCTGAACAAACCGGTATCAGTACCCATTGCATTAGAACCTATATAGATCGAGGTTTGATTCAGGTTAATGACAGAACAGCGGGCGGAATGTTCTTGTTTTACGAGCCGGTGATTGAACGGTTACGGTTTATTCGAACGGCTCGCGATGTGGGTGTTCCGTTGGAGCAGATCGACCGTTTATTGGCAGCCCGTAATAATAGGGACGATGACGCCACGGAAACAAGTCTGGCTGAATTGACTCAATATATTGAAGCGTGCCGAAATAGATTAAATTGTTTTGAACAAAGCCTGAAGCAGCATTTAGGCATCGTACTTTAAGCGAATTATTGTGGAGCATTAAAATGAACGAAAAATTAAGCCAATTTGCTGGTTTATTCGGCACTGTGATTACCGTCGCCTGTTGTCTTGGTATCCCTGTTATTCTTAGCGAAGACCGGTAACAAACGATGGAAACGCCCATTTGCCCGGCTTGTGGATGCTCATTAGTCAGATTAGGCATCACTAAGAAAAAAGCTGTTCACCATAGCTATGTGGGGAAGCAATACTGGTTCTGTTGCAAAGGTTGCCTGGAGTTATTCATAACCAACCCCGAATCATGTCTGGCCGAAACATCCGATTTGACAGTGTGTCCTGTTTGTTTAGCTGAGAAACCGCTTAATGCCACAGTGACAGTGGATTTTAATGGCAATTCGGTTGGGTTTTGTCGCTGCCCTCATTGTCTGGATGTATTCCATACAGATCCACACTATTTCATTGCACGCTTAGCCTGGCAAACAAACTATGCCGGTGTTTTCGGTGAAACCATTGGCTGTTGTGGTAAATAAAACGAAACGAAGCAAGGCGAAACAATGAAAACAAGTTTAAATAACACGGCTCACTTATCCAAGTGTGATAATACGTCTTGTGATACCTCTTTAACGCAGCAATATTCCGACCAATCCCTGTCGCCGGGAAGGCGTTTAACCGGTTGGTTTTTTGCGTCTTTAGCATTGCTCGCCTGTCCCTGCCATTTTGCTTTTTGGATCATGCTGTTTTCCGGGACAGCATTAGGTGGTTTCTTGTCAGCAGATACGGTAACCGCCGTCCTGGTCTTTTCGGCGATATTCCTGATTTCGTTAACCGCAGCACTGTTGGCATTTAATAAAATCAAACTGTAGAGACGCGATGTGCGCGTCTCTACAGTTTGATGCCTAGATGGATTGAAGCCTAAGTGTCCAGAAAGTTTGCCAATATCCGAACCAATATCGTGATGGGTTTCCTCGGTTCCGGTAAAACCACAGCCATTCTTAATTTGCTTAAACAAAAACCGGCTGACGAAAAATGGGCAGTATTGGTCAATGAGTTTGGACAAGTTGGCATCGACGGCGCAATATTTGCCGCTTCGGGTGCGATAGTGAAGGAAGTGCCGGGAGGCTGTTTGTGTTGTGCGGTAGGTCTGCCTTTCCAGGTTGCTGTTAATCGCTTGTTAACGGAAGTCAAGCCGGACCGTTTGCTTATTGAACCAACGGGGTTAGGCCACCCAAAGCGGGTCTTGGATAGGCTCGTCGGCGGGCATTTTCAAACCGTGCTGGATGTGCGAGCCAGTATCTGCCTGGTTGACACGAGAAAGTTAGGCGATAGTCGCTACACATCACATGAAAACTTTGTTGATCAAATCGCCTTATCCGATGTGCTGGTCGCTAATAAAATGGATTTAGCCGACAAAGCAGCGACTCAGTTGTTTGAGCGTTGGGCCAATGAAAGCCATCCCCGTAAAACGGTTGTTGCTCAAACTGTTCAAGGACAACTGGATGTTGCTTGGCTGGATTTAACAAGAAACCCGGAAAGGCAGGCTTCTTTTCCTGATGCCCATCAAGCCGGATTGATCCAAATTGATGCAGATTATAGGCGAATGAATTCGCCCCTACAAAATACAGCGGATGGTTACCAGAGTTATGGCGCTGTATTTCCGAAACACAGTTGCTTTGATTATGAGCATTTAAAGGGATTATTAAGTCCACTGGAGGCGGAAAGAATAAAAGCCATTTTTGCGACCAATAAAGGCTGGTTTATTTTTAATGCAGTCGACGGGGTAATGACTATCGTGCCGTGTAAACCTTCAGCGAATAGCCGAATAGAGATTATCACCACACAAAACAACCGGCAGGATATTTTCTTAGCATTAAGCCACTGTATTGTAAACAGCTGTTCGGACTTGGATTAACAACCTCTTTTTTCTATCAGGAAGCCAGACAGGAACAAAAATCGGCCGGCCGGATTGAAGTCATTATCGAAAATTCATGTCTGTTAACTTTCTGCTTGACTCTGTTCTTGAGTACGGCATTTATTATTTCAATCGTGCTTTTCTTTCAACTCGAAGTATTGTGTTGAATAAGTCATATATTCTGAACAATCTAATTTTAATTATTAAATATCCCACAATTTTGATGTGCTTACCGCATATTACATAGGAAGGATGACACGGTATGATAAATGGTTGGCTTAAAATTGCCTTGCAAAAAAATATCCTGACGCGCGCGATTAAGGTTGCGCTAGTCGTGGGTTCAATTCTGATGTTGATCAATCACGGCGATGTCATGTTGAGCGATGGATTATCGATAAAGGAATACATCAAAATCACCTTGACCTACTTAGTGCCCTATTGTGTTTCGACCTATTCAAGTACTGAAGCGATTTGTGCTGCTGAAAACAGGCCCAGTATTAATCAATTAATCTGGGAACTTCTTAAAAAGAAAGGATGCGAATTGGCTCATTGTTCAAAAACTGTTTTTAATTCGCTCATTATCCGACTGCAACAAATTAAAAATAATCAAAACATTTAACGAGTTGCATTGATGAAAAGCAATCAAAAACAACAGTACCCTCGTTATTCCGATCCTGTGATGGAGCTGGAGAATCCTTCATCGGCAAAATGCTTTACGTATTTCACGCCTTGGCTTTTTGTGTTTACCCTTATCTGGATTGCCGGTTACACGACTATATTCACAGACCCAATTGGGCTTGCAGCCAGCAATTGGCCGTTGATCATCGTCGGTGTGTTTGGTGCATTCATCGGTAATGCTACCGCGATTGGGGGCGGCATTGTTTTTATCCCTGTGCTGATGTTCGCTTACCAAGTCGATCCTGTCAGCGCCTTGAAACTCGCGTTCGTCACGCAAGCGGTCGGCATGACCAGCGGTGCATCCGGCTGGCTGCGGCGCGGCGAAGTGCCGTTACCGCTTTTGAAATGGACCGTACCTTCGCTTATTATCGGGACAATGATGTCCACATTCTTAATTCACCCCCAGCCGATGCTGGTCAAAGGGCTGTTTGGCCCCATTGCGTTTCTGACCGGCTTGCTGACGCTGATCACGCTGGGTCGAAAAGGCGGACTAACAGAACTTCCTGCACATGCCCGTACCTCAATCATCCTGGTTTCTTTCATCGGTGGCATGATTACCGGCTGGGTTGCGATTGGCGAGGGCGAAATTATTGCCGCCTTTTGTATGCTCGCCTATGGCCTTAACGCTAACCGGGCAATTGGGCTGGGCGTGGTATTGTTGTCGTTAAATTCCCTGCTACTGGCTTCTATTCATGCCTTGTATTTTGGCGGAGTACCCTGGGATATGGCGGTGTTCACCATGCTCGGCGTACTCTGGGGCGGACGGCTGGGACCATTTCTTGCGCAATGGATTTCCCCGCGTGCTACAAAAAAGGGTTTCGCCTGCATCGCGTTGCTCGATGGTTTGATGATGACTCTTCAGGCGAGCTATATGATGTATTTTCGCTAAAGAATTTAAACACTCCTTTCAGATCGCTAATTATTTTTTCACAGTACCCATTGGCTTATTTTTTGGGAGGTTTTTTCAGATCATCGCTGTCTTGGTTAAGAATGGCTTGCCCTGCTGCCTTCATCGACCCATCTCCGTTGACGTAGGCGTAAAGCGTCGTGGTCGTGATTCCAAGCCTTTTTGCGACATCACCCGGATTTGCTTTCGGGTCTGCCAGTGCCGTCATCGCCATCATCAGCGTTGGTTTATCCATCTTGCGGGGGCGTCCGCCTTTACGTTCTCGTGCTCTTGCCGCTGCAAGTCCGGCATGGGTGCGTTCGGTAATCAATTCTCGCTCGAATTCCCCTAGTGCTGCAAAAATTCCAAAGAACAGCCGCCCATTTGAGGTGGTGGTATCGATTTGTGCGCCAGTGCCACCATTAACCTAAACCCGTTTCTGCGTATTCGCCAGCAGGACATTGACAGCAAAAACAACGACAAAGACTCCAACAGGAATCGATTGTGGTGGCATTGGAAACGGTAGGGTTAAACTAACCAGAAGCAGATACAGGGCGCCCAGCATCAGGTAAAGGCTGTAACGATGCGCTATGGGGCTGGGATAGTCAAAATTGGTCTGGCTGACTTTGCGACGAATCAAGCCATCAATGACAAAAGGCTGCACGGCCACTGCCAAAAAGGGTAACCAGGCGCAGGCCATGACGAATCGCTTGATCATCTGATACACCGTATCCCACAGCACATCGAGTCGACTTTGGATAAAGGGAAACAAATCATGGCGGCCAACATCTTCAAAGCCTTTGGACATTTGTCGTTCTCGCTCGGTTGGAATGAAGTAACGGTATACACTCTCCCTCATCCCTGTGCGGACAAACAACTGATCAAACCAGTACTGCGTCGTTTCGCTAATCTCCGACTCCTTTTTAGCGCCGAAATAGGCAATCAGCATTCGGTCTTCGGTTGTCTGTATTTCCCGAGTCCAGCGATCCGAAACAAAGCTAGCGACCAGAATCACTTCCAACAACCAGATCATTAGACTGAATAGCACATTGCGTTGCATGATCAGGTCGGTTGGGTATCGAGAGCTGATTGCAGCACAGGCAAACGGCCTTTAACGATGCGACCGCCTGATAACTTGGCAATGTAATGCAAGTCAGGTAGTTGACCTAAGAGTTGGGGCGCAAACAAATCGCCTTCTTCTTCCATCAGGCGTTCCCCGACATTGCCGGAAAACACGGTGGGATTGGTGGCACTGGTGGCAACGCCTTGGGTGCGCATGATGTATTTCAAGCGCGTCTTCGGCAGGTTATCGGTGATGTACTGCTGGGTTTCACTGTCCATGATCCGCAGAGCAATCAGATTATTGACATTGCCTAAAACCTGTCGGGCTTTGTCCTGGGAGCCGGTGCGGGCGGCAAAATCGGCAAAGGTTTGTGTGGCGATGAACAGGCGAATCTTGGCGCCCCGACCTTTGTTCAAGACCTGAATGAAAGGATCGTTGATGACTTCGGCCGCCTCGTCGACAAACACATTCACGGGCCGGTCCGAGACGCCGTAGTTGTAGCGATCACCGGCGACGGCGGCCAAGTCGGCCAACAGAATCGAGCCAATCGCACTACCGACCATACCATCCGATAACGAGTCCAAGCCGATGTAAGCGACCTGGGCTTTTTCAATGATGTGGCCGGTATTGGTGATGGGACGCAAGTCATCCACGTCGTGCGGATTCGGCGACAGTAAAGGCCCCAAGGAACCCGAAGTCAGCATGTTCATGATCGGAATCAGCGAAGCGACCATCTTGCTGAAATGCGCCCGATCATGTTCGAACAAAGACAACAGGCCTTCCAAATCCAAATTGGGCAATTGGTACTGCACTACCTCCCGGTAAAATCGCACCAGACCCACTGCTTTGGAATCGATGTCCTTGGCGTTTTTCAGGTAAGTCCGCGCTTCTTGCCGCCAATGCCCCAGGTTGTTGTCGAAATAGCGTTCCAGGGCTTGAATCACCAACGTGGAAGGACCGCCTTCCAGGTAACGGCGTAATTTTACCAGCGTCGGACGTTCCTCGATTACCATCAAGCCTTGGATAACGTTATCCAGTGATTTTTGGCCGAACGCTTTGAACGGATCGTTACTGCTTTCACTGGGCGAAATGGCGCTGATGCGGCTGGCGATTTCCGAGGGACGGTTGAAGTTGTGCAAGGGGTCCAGGCGTACGCTGTCTTCTGGAAACGCCGGATGAAAATACACGAAGCGGTCGGGACGCTTGGCCAAGGCACAAGCTCGTTTAGCGCAGGCCATCAAATCCTTGTCGCCTTTGGGATCGATAATGATCACGGCCTCTCCACGCAATACGGCTTGAGTGACCAATACGTCAAAGGCCCTTGTTTTGCCGGCGCCGGTGGTACCAACCAACAAGGTGTGGCCGGCGGTATGCTGAAGCGGCTGCCGGATATCGCTTTCAGAAATTTCCAAGCCATGAATCCAGGCAGAGCCCATGTGCTGATGATTGCTCGGAATCAACGTCGAGACATCCCGTTTCAAAATCTCATACGTCAATTGAGCGTGCTTCTGTACCCAATCGAATCCCCAGCCGAACCATAACTCATCCGGATGGTGTTTGATCAATTGCTTGAGTTTTTCGGCATCCAGGTATTGAAAACGAAATTGTCTCAAGCGGCGCTTGCGATACCAAAGGCTCACCGCCGCTGGTAGTCGGTAAAAGACCATCACGCCACAGGCGATCATCAACCAGTTGAACGGCTCATGCGGTAACCCCGACCAACGGCTTGTCCAATACGCCAATCCGACTCCTCCGATCCAGCCAGTGATGGCGTACACTTCAAAAATCGGTCGCCATGGAAACTGATAGTCGTAATCGGATTTCATGGGCGTAGCCGTACCTGAATGCCTTCCGTCGCGCTGACTGAACGACAATCCGGGTGATTGGCGATGTCGAGCATGAATCGTGTCCTTTTGATGGTTGGATGTTGCGCCAGAAATCGTTCCAGTTCGGTATTGGAAAGCTTATGCCAGTTGCCTTCCGTGGATGATTCTTCGGGCGGAATGTTTTGCTGCCGCACATGCGTTATCAGTAAATCGATCATTTCGGGTTTCTCAGGTGTCGTTGTTTTTGGCGCGGCTGACTTGTCGGCATTGGATTTAACCGAAATGTCTGAAGCGTTATCGTTACTCAATTGTTGGTTGCCGGATGCTTTTGGGGGGAACTGAGCGACTTTGGGTTTCGGTTTCGTGCGTTTATGAGGCTTAGATGACGGTACCCGAATACTGATGTTGTCAGCGTTGTCGCTTGGAGATGGCGCTGATGATACTGATGGTCTGGCTTCATCTTGGGGTTTCAATAATGCCGTTATGGCCAAGCTGGTTTCCAATGCGAGTAGGATGCCGCGCACCGATTGGATAGTTTGCACCTTGCGCATCGGCGATAGCACATCGGTGATTAGCCAACCCTTGTCCTCCAAAGTTTTGATGAACAAACCCGGATCAACTCCCAGTTTTTCAGCAGTGCCCGGAAACGGCAGCAAGTATTTGTCCTGAACTTCCAGAATATCGATTCCCCATTGCCATTGGTCCTGATTGAGGTGAAAGGCGATGTTCAATAACCATTGTCCGGCGTGACCATGATCGTCCAGCCACGACTTGGCTTTGTCAACGGGACTATCAAGCGATGGGATTTCAACCGTGGGTGGCTCGGTTTCTGAGGCTGGATGACTAGATTCATGTCCGGTTGGAACGGGTGTGGTTGGGTTTGGCGACACCTTGGCTTGAATTGGACAGGTATGATTGTCGTCCAAGTCAGACTGATTCGGGTCTTGATCCAGGACGGATGGCATGGGTTTAATGTCGTGCGTGAATTCCGATGAAGGAATGGCAGAAACGGATTCGGTTTGGACCAAGTGCGCGGGGACGTTTATGTTTTCCGAGTTAGCAGTCTGAAGCGGCGTATTGGTTACCGACACAAGATTCTCTATGCTGGTGGGTGGCGTCAGAACCGCGATATTCTTGTTTTTTGCCGGCTTGGCGGTTTTGGGTATCGGATTTGAAACGGGCTCAGTTTTTACGGTAGTCGCATCCTGGTCACTGATTTCGTGAGCGGCTACCACGGTTGGCGGTTCGCCGCTGAATACCAGTTCCGCAGATTTCAGTCGCAACAAATACAGTGGGCTGTCCAAGCTATCAGGCTGCATATGCCAATAACGGTATTGCCGACCATCCGGCCAGGACTTAGGGATTGCCAAGCCGCGTTCGATCAGGATGTCCGCCAAGGTGTCTTCGTCACGCGGAATGCCGGGAACTTTGTCCTTGGCCAGCAGGGTGACGATGTCTTGCGCACCGGCCCGCCAGACAATATGAAGGCCATCCTCAAATCGCCATAGCCGAGCGCCTTTTTCGTTAACGGTCCACTGTCCGGACTTGACCAGGCGGCGCATGGCGTCGAACAGGTACTTTTCCACCGGCATGCCCAAGGCTGAGTCGATGTTTTGGTAATGCGCCTTCAAATCCCGTTCCACGCTTTTGCAGTCGGCGGTTATCACCAGTGCGTAGACTTTGGAGCCGCGGTCCAAACCATTAATGGTTTCCAGCATGGCCTGCATGATGTCGGGGCCGGACTCCAAAATGTAACTGCGCGATTCGCGGGTCAGGACACGCTCGATCACCAAGGCCGAGAATTGCTCGTGGCGTTTGTGGCGGTTGTCTCGCCAACGTAGAAAATAGCGGTCTATCTGATGTCGCGCAGCCCAGTCGGTGATGTTTTCATCGCAGGGATTCCAGGTATGTTGCCCTTGTGCGTCGACCACGGCCATGTCGGCGACCGGTTTGCCGATGTCATGCAACAGCCCGGCAAAACAGACTGCCAGACGCCAGCGTAATTCTTGTGCTTTTCGTTCTTTGGGTGATGCTGACGTGGCAAACAAACTGCCCTGCGAAGCCAAGGTCGCCCAATGGGCGACTTCCAATCCGTGCCGAAACAAGCCACCGGCGCCGCGATGGTGATGAGACTTCGAAGCCGGCAACAAGTGGCTGAAGGCGGCATAACGGCGTATGACCGGCGCGGCTATGGTTTGATAAAGACTATCCGGCATGGCCAGCGCCTGTTCGATGGCCGCAATCAACTCCGTTTGACCTGATAGTATGCGTTCCACAGGCGCAGCCGGCAGACCCTTCATAAATGGCGGATAACGCGGCACGTCCTCATCAATCGTTGTCGCAACCTGAGCGACAGGCGCGGACTCGACGCCAAATAAACGTTGGCGGATGCGGGTAATGAGAGTCGAAGGCGTATTTTCCATAACGCCGCATCTTGCCGGGAATTTTTCAATCGTCGCTTGCAGCTGACGACGAATTTGACGTCAGCTGCAAGCAGGCTTGGCAAAAGAGTGTTTAGTGTAACGAGCTCCCTTTCATTACCCCTGGAGCTCTCATGAAATCTAAATCGCTCGCAACCTTTTGTCTTGTGTATGCAGTGTGCGGCACGGCTTGTACTTCGCTGAATCGGCCCGATGCAGCCATGAGCGAGACCGTCATCGAATCGATTGTGCCGGTTCAACCCGAACAACCCTGGCGCCTGGATAATGCTCGGCAGACAGGAGGATTGGCCGGTTCGGTATTTCGGTCAGCATCGATTGAACACGTTGTCAGGCAAGTCGATCAGCCGCTTGGCGTTTACGTGGCCAGTAACGACGACACAGCGGGTCATGTTCTTAATGTCAGCACGTCCCACATTCCCGATCGCCAGGATGACGATGCACAGCTCATCGAACGCGCCTGGCGTAAATATTGCCATCACCAACTCGATATGACGCCGGAGGAGCAGGCGCTAGTCAAAACCATGACTATCCCACACAACGTGCTGGGCCATGGCTGCAATCCTGGCAGCTTGAAGAAGTGAGGCGGCCGTCATGGATAGAAATAGCACAAACCATTCGCTGGACAATCTCACCGAACGTTTTCAGTCTCTGACGGAACGGAAAAAAGCCAAATTGCAGGTTGTCGAACCCTTGACGTCTTTGCCCAACTGGCCGACGGCAATCCGCGGTACGCCGAATGCCTGTTTGCGGAGCGCATTGTTCGCCGGCATCCAAGGCAAGGAGCGCATTGCCTACAAAAAACGAACATTGTTGGCTGCGGTCGATGGCATTGAGGTTCGTTACCTCGGTATACAGCTCAATCAATCGGACCTTGATGTCTGGATGCAGATCGTGCATTTGTCCCGGCAACAATTACCGGGATTTAGCGTGACCTTCAGCGCCCATGCCCTGTTGTCGGCATTGGGGCGCGGTAGCGGCAAAAGCCAACATGAATGGTTGAAAGAATCGATGGCCCGGTTGGGCGGCGCTTTTGTCGAAATCACCTTTCACGGCCGGGATGCCTTCGGTGAAAAAGGCTTCTTGCGTTATTACCGTGATGAACGGACGCAGCGTTACGTAGTGGAATTGACCGAATCCATGCTGCGTCTGTTCGAGGAGGGCTATACCTACATCGAATTCGAGCAGCGGCAGAAATTGCGCAAGCAACCCTTGGCCTTATGGTTGCATGGTTTTCTGTCGTCCCATGCTGCTCCGTTCCCGATGAAAATTACCACCATTCACCGGCTGAGCGGTAGTGGCGCGAAAACCCTGCGTGATTTCAAGTATCGTCTGGGTAAAGCGTTGGAGGCCTTGGTGAGTATTGGCACTTTGGCTAGCTTTGAATTCGCTGATGATATCGTAAAGATCAAACGCCAACCGACGCCCAGTCAACAACGTTTTCTGGGAGACCAGCAGCTCTAAAAAAGCACGGCATTAGACCGACGCTATTTTGGGTCGGTCGAAGCCTCTCGATACGGCATTAGGCCGACGCGGATACGGCATTAGACCGACGGAGGCACGGCATTCGGCCGACAAGGTAACGGCATTAGGCCGACGGGCACGGCATTCGACCGACAAAAAGCACGGCATTAGGCCGACGTTTGACACGGCATTAGACCGACGCTACGAGCAAATTGTGAAATCGCTGCAGGCCACATCATCCATGGGCTGCGGCGATTGTCTTATACTGAAAATCCAGGGTGCTAATCTATATATAATCTTTATTTAATCTAAATAAAGGGGAGCCTGAGTTGTGGGCAATTTCGCCTTTGACATGAACATATGTAAGCAATTTTTTGCTCGTGTTTGCATACGAAAACGGCCCTTGCAATATTGAAGTCAGAACTTTTCCAGCTGCCTTATCGTTAATGGGGTGTTGTTCACTGCCTTCTTGAACTAAAATCCTTCGGAGGAGATATTTTTCATGGCAACAAAATCGCAAATCGAATGGACCGAGCAAACCTGGAATCCAACCACGGGATGCACCAAAACTTCACCAGGTTGCAAACATTGTTATGCAGAGGTGATGGCTGCGCGCTTGCATGCCATGAAAGCCAGAGGTTACGAAAATGGCTTTCAATTAACCTTGATACCGGAAAGGCTGAGTCAACCGTTAAAGCGCAAAAAGCCGACGGTGTACTTCGTCAATTCCATGAGCGATTTATTCCACGAAGACATTCCCGACTATTACCTGGACAAAGTATTTGAGGTCATCGAAAAAACTCCGCATCACACCTATCAGATTTTGACCAAGCGAGCGGAACGCTTGCCCGATTATTTTAACCATCGCCATTGTCCGGCGAACGTCTGGCTTGGCGTATCAGTAGAAGACCGCAAGTGCGGCGTACCGCGCATCAATCAGCTTAAGCAGGTCAATGCCGCCATTCGCTTTCTGTCGATAGAGCCGCTATTGGAAGACCTCGGTACAATCGACCTCAACGGTATCCATTGGGTAATTGTTGGCGGCGAATCCGGACCTAAAGCCAGACCGATGAAGCCGGAATGGGTGGAAAATATCAAAATCCAAGCCGATAGAATTGGCGTGGCGTTTTTCTTTAAGCAATGGGGCGGCTGGGGCGCAGATGGTGTAAAACGCCATAAAAAAGCCAACGGACGCGAGTTCGGCGGCAAAACCTGGGATCAAATGCCGGAATTACGCCTGTAAATCAAGGAAGCTTATGCCAAAAAAATCTTATGAATGGGGTACACCCGGAAAGGAATATCCCTTTATCAGACAACACAGTATTGCCAAGCACGAGATTTTAAAAGCCTACTTAATTGAATACTTCAAGACCTTAACGTTCAATCCTGGCCGGGAAATTATCAAATTGACGTTAATCGACGGCTTTGCTGGCGGCGGAGCCTATCTGCATGAGGATACCCGGCAAATCACCTTGGGCTCGCCTTTTATCATGTTGGATGCAGTCAAAGAAGCCGAAGCCAGTATCAACGCAACCAGAACGAAGCCTTTAAAAATCGACGCAGACTTTGTTTTTATCGAAAAAAACAGACACGCATATAAGTTCTTGGAGTTTGAATTAAAACTACGCGGATATGAGTCGCTGATAAACGACAAAATTTTTATCTTGAACTCCGAATTTCAAAAAAAATCTGCAGACCTTGTTGAGCGCATCGTAGGCAAAACACCCAGGGCTAGAAGAGCAATTTTCCTGCTGGATCAATACGGCTATTCCGAAATATCGCCAAGTTTTATTCAAGGCATACTCAGCAAGCTTCCAGGAAGCGAAATTATCCTAACCTACGCCGTTGATTCCCTTATCAACTATATTTCCGACTCAGAACAAACAAAAAAACTCCTTGAAAAGATCGAAACGCCCGACTTGCTCCGAGGTAAAACGGTTGAAGAAATCAAGTCCAGCGAGCGAGATTGGAGGCTTTTTATTCAATCGATGCTGTATCAGGATTTTGTAAAAGCCTGCGGGGCGCAATTTTTTACATCATTTTTCATCCGATCCGATAGGGGGCATGGCGACTATTGGTTGCTGCATTTCTCTCAACAGCCTAAAGCCAGAGATGTAATGGCCGGAATCCATTGGGATTTGAATAACTACTTTATCCACTATGGTGACCCGGGCTTAGACATGTTTATGTTAGGGTATTTCGACAAAAAAGACGACACGCAGTCAGGTCAAATGTCGATCGACAGCTTCCAGTTCGATAACGAGGCAAAGGAATTAAGTATTAGTACATTGCATGAGGAAATACCGCAATTTCTTTGTAAAAAACCAGATGGAATGCGGTTCGATCAATTATTTACCGAAACCTGCAATTGGACGCCAGCGACATCCACGCTGATCAAAGAATCGATAGTCAATCTAGCGGCGACAAAAGAAATAGATGTGTTTACCGAACAAGGCAAGAAACGGAAACGCTTTAGCAATATAAATGACTCGGATCAAATTGTTTTCTCAAAGCAATTGAAGTTTTTTTAGCTTTGACAATTTAGCACGTAGGGCAATGGGAGGAGTCAATCCCACAGTCCTGTGTCGGATGATTTAAGGTGAAGTTGTCGCTTTGGAATCCTGCATTTTTTGCAGCGCCTGCAATTGGGTCAACAGATCGGTCTGCGCCTTATACAGACTGGCTTGATCTTGCGTATTTTGGATCTTCATCGAAAGTATCGAACTGGGAATAGCGGCAATCGCTTTAACCATATCCACCGGAATCGAAATAAAACCCAATAATTGGCTGGGTTGATCGATATTGATGTTTCTGAGTATGCCGTTTGCAATAGTCAACGTGGTTTTCTTGGTAATGAAAGAGGCTCGACTAACGTCGACACTGGTAATGGGGCCTCTCATTGGGGCCATTCCCATAGCCATTTGCGTATTTTCATTCAGTTCGAATATGCTAAGACATTTCTCCCCATCGCCAACTGCTATTACGCGGCCGAGAGTTTAGCGCTCGGGGTCGATATAAATACCGACATTTGAAGGGATACTCACGGAGAGATTATATTCGGACTTCTCCCTCGGCGTAGGAATACAGTCCTCCGGAGCCGAGATCTCCAAATAAACTGGCAATTGTTGGTGCTTTAACGACGCTATGTTTCGATTCGGCCCGCCTAGCTCGCCCCAGAACGCAACAATATTCTTTGAAGATGTTCGGCATTTCAGCCATACCACTTCCTTATCCATCGAATATCCATCATCAACGATTTCAGTGATGCACAGTTCCACTGTTTTACCTTATTTGTAGAATTTTAATAAAAAATTTGGAAACGCTTTATCGGATATTTGGGGAGACAAAGGGTTAGTCGTCGTCACAATCTATTAGAAACTGAAGTTGCGATCTGACAAGAGTTGTATCGAATTGAAACGCGTCAAGCGTAGAAATAGCACGTTGAACGGCTTGCATTTCGACATTGCCTTCGGGTGGCCGTCGTTTAAGCGATGTTCCGTTCTTAACTAGCCATTCTTGCGCTTCGGCTACCGCAACTAACGTTAGATTGGCGGTTAGTAATTGCGAAGCGGATAGATTCGAAAGATATTCCGGAGTGAGATCTTCCACTTTTCCTAGGCGAAGCACCCTTGCCAAATTCTCGGCAATCTTGGGGTGTAGTTCAGCAAGTGTGCTATTTTCCAGGCCTTCAATCTTTTTAACGCACTCTTCCTTGTGGCGCCTTATATCGGCGATTTCACTAGGTAAATCTAGTTCGCGGCATATTCGGTAAAGCAATTGGCTAGCGCGGTTTCCGCTTACACCAATCGATTTTCCGGCATCGTTTAGAGTTTTTCCTTCGGCAATAGCCCGAAGTACGATCGCTCCTCTAGCGTTAGATTTCAAATTGTATCTCCTGTATATATCGGATGGGATTTCGGTATTGTCAATCGGATTTAGACGATTGGAATATTTTGCATATCGCCCTAAATTTTGGGTGCGTGCGCAAGGTTGAGCGCCCATTAGACGCACGACTTTTATGTTATTCGGGCAAAGCTGCTATCAAATCCAGCTTGCTTGATTACCTGCGCGAACGCTTCAAGTGCTGGCAAAGTTTTTGTTCTCTAATAGCCCCTGACCTTTCACGTCACCCATTGAAACATTTCAATGCCGTCATTCGTAATTCTAACTCTGCTGTAACAAATTGGCAGAACATAATGCTTAAGACCGTATTAGGCTAATCAGAGAAATGTTTGCCTTTTATTCGCTTCAACCAATGAATTTGTTGTTCGCATCGGCTTCAATTACCCTGCAATAACGCTGCACCGCATCGCGAATTTTTCCCAATCGATCGAGCTGTTGCCGAATATAGGCAAACTCTGTTTCCAGTTCTTCGACTAATTCCGCCTCCCAGGCGGGCTCGCCCTTCAGTAGGTTGCCGAGCGGGTAACGATAGCCACGGCCTTTCTTAACGTACTGTGCAATTGGCTTGGTTTGACCGTTTTGCCGTAACGTGGCCATGCGATACCACTCAATGCTGAAAGCGCGTTGGTTTTCCCGGCAGCGGATGCGGACGCCGATTCGGCCCGATTCGCTTTTGCTGTGTTTTTGGCGCTGGCTTTTCATTTGGCGCCAATAATCATCGACCAATACTTTGGCTTGCGCCTGGAGATGATCGCACCGGGCTTCTATCCAATGCAGCAGGTCTTGTTCTGTGAGAGTGGATTGAGTGTTGACAGGTTGTTCGCTGGACATGAATTTCCTAATACTTAACTGTAGGGATAGGCATGAACAATGCCTAACGGGATTTTTAGTTAATTGCGAGCCTTGGAAAGTGCCTTAGTGCATAGGTTTTGCACCTTAAATGCCTACCGTAGTAGGCATATCACTGTCATTTTCTGGATGGTTCATTTAGGCATTGCCTTGGCAAAACGGCGTGACTCATGCCTATCTAGGAAATAACTTTGGATTTCGGGCCGGTTAACGACCGCTACGTTTCCCTACTACTATAGGGAAATCCAAAGTCGATTTACTATTGGGATTTGTGGGTCATCGCCCGTTCGCAATAACGCCGGCATTTTAGGCGGCCAAGATCAGATGCCGATTTCAGTTGACGCCGAATTTGCGTTCGTCTGCTGTTACGGTCGCGTTCTAAGATCGCTACTCGAGCCATCTTGCAGCTGATGGCATTTTCGTCGTCAGCTGCAAACGTCGCTGGGAAAATCTGACGGACAATGGCGCGATGAACCGAAATGCCATTTCTTTACCGATCATCATGAGCTTGTGCCTCAGAACCTCTCTGGCGATGGGTAAAGACGACGCGCCCGAGGTTTCCTATTTTGCCGACAAACAGCGCGGCTGGTTTTGGTATGAGGTGTTGCCGGAGCCGGTTAAAAAAAACCAACCCGAAATTCAAACCAGTCAGGAAAAACCCAAGCCTGACATCAAACCGCCCAGCGTCGTTCAAGCTGAAATTGAACCCAAAACACAAGCCCAGCCTTCTGCGGAACCCCAACCACTGTCCTCGGCCTGGTTGAAGCAAAACCTGGAGCATTACCTGAACCAGGCCATCGACGATCCGAGTCCCGAGAATGTGGCGGCGTTTTATTACCTGCAGCGGGTGATGATGGACAAAGCCGAGCGCTTTACCAATGCGGCACGTTACGTGGTGATGTCCGATCCGCAACTCGACGAAACCGTGCGCCGCCCAGTGGCAACTTATGCGGCTAATGAAGCCAATCATCAAGCCAGCGTGGTGGCCGAGAGGGCCTTGAATGCGATTGCTGCACAGGCCGGCATTTTGTTTTTCTTTCGTTCCGATTGTCCTTATTGCCATGTCCAGGCACCGATTCTGGCCATGCTGGAAAATGCCTATGGTTTCAAGATTTATCCCGTGTCGTTGGATGGTTTACCGATGCCGAACGGCTTTTTCAGTCGGTTCAAACGGGATAATGGTCAGGCTGCGATGTTGGGTGTCGAGCAAACTCCGGCGCTGTTTCTGATGAAACCGCCCAAGCAAATTGTACCGTTGGCGCAAGGCGCGCTGTCGTTAGAGGAAGTTACTGGACGGATTTTGCTGGCCGCCAAGGAAGCGGGATGGATCAATGCCTCGCAATACCAAACCACCCAGGGCATTCGGAACACGCCGATGCTATTACCGACAGCCGGTAGCATCAGTCCTGCGGTGGCTCAAGATCCACTGTCACTGATCCAGGCACTGCAACGCAGTGCACATTTGGGGAGCACGCCATGACTTCGTTTTCGCTGCCAATACGCTACCGCCAGGTGCTGGTGTTGATTCTGTTGGTTGAGAGTTCAGTTCCAGCCTATGCCGACCTACAACATGAAATGGACAGCATGTTCGGCACCATGACCAACTTCACGGCACCGACCGCTCATTTGGGGCAGCGCCGCGGCGTGATTACCGGCGGCAGCTTGGTAGCACGCAATGGCATCACCAATACCAACCTGGTGTCGTTCGTGCCACCGTCGTTCAGTGCTGGTTGTGGTGGCATCGATTTGTTCGCCGGCAGTTTCAGTTTCATCAACTTCAACCAGTTTGTGCAATTGATGCGTAACGTGGCCGGTAATGCGGCGGGCTATGCTTTTCAGTTGGCCGTCGGCGCCATGTGTCCCTGGTGTGCTTCGGTGATGACCGATCTGCAAAAGAAAATCCAGGAAATGAACCAGATGTTCAGCAACTCCTGTCGCTTGGCACAGGGTCTGGTCAACGATACGGTCAAAGCCTTCGATCTGCAAAGCAAGACCAATCTGTCCAATGCCTCGTTTACCCAAGGCATTTCGGATGTCTTTTCCAGTTGGACCAATACCAGCACCTTGGGCGATCCGGTGCAACAGGTCAAACAGAATGACCCGACCGATATGACCAAGATCATTCAGGGCAATCTGGTCTGGCGGGCCTTGGTCAATCAAAATGCCGGCGGCTGGTTCCGCTTCGGTGGCAACAGTTTGCTGGAAGCGGCGATGAGTATTTCAGGTACGGTGATTGTCGATGCCCCGCAAGCGGCCCCTGATGGCAAAGGCGAGAACAATGCGATCAGCGCGCCGCCGCCGATTTTGCGGATCAAGGATTTGATGTACGGCAACGACGCCGACAACAGCTATCAAACCGTTAGGATGTATTCCTGTTCGGACGGCCACGATGCCGACCAGTGTCTCAAACCTGTCGTCCAGAGTGGCAATCTGGTCGGCTTGAAGCAGCGGGTGATGGAAATCTTGCTGGGTTCGGCCAATACCGGCAATGGACTGATCTACAAGTTCTCGACTAACGCAGGCCAAATTACCGACAGCGAAAAAGCCTTTATGCAAACGGTTCCGGATGCGATTGGCGGCATGATCCATAACCTGGCGCGGGAAGATGCCGGCATTGCCAAACTCTGGGCCGAAGAAGCGGCGCCGGTGATTGCCCTGGAGTTGGCACAGCTGATCGTCAACGATCTGCTCAATGCCGTGCAAACCGCGGCGCACATGAACGACCATGCCTACGCCAAGTTGCTGATGGATGCCTTGAAGGACGCTAGAGAGCAAATCCAGGACGAATACGTCACCATCGCCGGCCGTTATGGCAATCCGCAAACCCTGATGGCGTTTTACCAGCAACTGATGACCACCGTGAAGCCCAAACACTACGGCACGGTGGCGCAATTGCCGGCTTTCGGGGCGGCTTGGCCAAGTCCTTAAACGCTCATTCCCCGTCCCCCATGATGGTTTTCTCCATCGTTGTTTAAAAGGCAGGTTGCCCATGTTTGAAATCTTCTCCGTGGGCGATTCCGCCTATCTACAAGCCGTCCTCAATGCCATCGCGATGATCTCCGGGACTGGCGATTACCGTACCGCCGCAGCTGTTGGTGGCTTGATCGGTGTCATCATCGTCATGCTCAGGGCTTTGTTGCAATGGGATGGTCGTGGCATTCGTTATCAGGATTTACTGTTGGCCTACGTGTTGTGGTTGATGCTGTATGCACCGTCAGTGCGAGTATCGATCGAGGATGCCTATACCGGTAGCGTGGTGGTGGTCGACAATGTACCCTTGGGGCCGGCGGTCGTGGGTAGCGTGATGTCGAACATGGGCTATCGGACCACGCGATTGTTTGAGCAAGGCTTTGGCACACCGTCGATGACCGGCAATGGCTTTGCCGACAGTTTGCAGACGTTGACGGCGGTGCGGAAGAATTTGTTGTCGCGGGTTAATCTGGGGGCGGCCAATGTACCGAATGCCGGTAGCGACATGGAAACGTCGTTCGCCAATTACGTGCGCGAATGCACCTTGACCGGTGTCGATCTGAACCAGAAATCGGTGGATGCCATTTTGCGTGATGCCGATCCCTTGAATGCCATTCGCTTTGACTCCGACATCTATATGACCCAAATCTATGTCGGTGGCCAACCGCAAACCAAAACCTGTACCGATGCCTGGGCCGATTTGAGCGTGGTGGCCACCGGTAATTTCGCGACGGCGCTGGAAGGTTTACTGCAGCCCTCCCTGGGTGTGCCGGCGGCAGCCGACACGGTACCGAAAATTCAGGACGCCTTCGATGCTTTGGCCGGGCCAGGAGTAGTCGATGCCGCCGATTACATGCTGATGTCGGCCATCATGCCAATGTTCGAGAAAGGCGTGATCGGCCGGCATGAAGACGGATTGCACTGGAACAAAGCTGCCATGGTCGAGCAAGCCATTCAGCAACGCAATACCCAGTGGGCGGCCGAACAAACCCTGTTTGCCAAGATCGTCCGGCCCATGATGGCGTTTATCGAAGGTTTGAGTTATGCCATCGCACCGATCATGGCGTTTGTGGTGATGCTGGGCAATGTCGGTATCCGGATGAATATCGGCTACTTCTCGATGCTGCTGTGGATCCAATTGTGGATGCCGATTCTGGCGGTGATCAATCTGTTCATCCAGATGTCAGCCGCTGGCAAAATGGCGGCGCTGACCACGGCCACCTACAACTTACCGTCAATGATGGGCATTTATCAACTGGATATGGAGTTGCAGCAATGGCTGTCGATCGGCGGCATGCTGGCGGCATCGACGCCGGCCATTACCTTGATGCTAATCTACCGCGGGGCAGTGACCGCCACGCATTTTCTGGGACGCATGGACGGCGGCGATTACGTGAACGAGAAAATCGCCACGCCCGATGTGATCAGTCCGGCACCGGTCTTGAATGCCCAATCGCAGCATCAATACAGTCCGTTGTCGGCGGTCACCCAAACTGGCGTCGACAAAGTGCTACCCACCTTTACCGCCGGCAAAGATATGAGTGCGGCGGTTTCGTCGGCTTACAGCGCTTCGGAACAGGCTACCAGCAGCTTCATGCACAGCGTGTCGTCCACGGCTTCGAAATCCGCCAGCATTAGCAGCGATGCGTTTGATAGTCGTTCATTGGGCAATCAAATCGCTAGCAGTTCCAGTTATACCGACGCTTATAATCGTCAGTTCGGAGAAGCCTTTGCCAAGAAACATGCCGATACCGGCATATCCGCTGATCAGTTTTCGGCACTGGTGGCCGGCAGTGCCAATGCTGGTGCCAAGCTTGGTAACGATCAATTGAGCGGCGTACTCTCCGGACGACTGCAAAATGACTTCAAGGTGAGTCAAGACAAGTCCGATGCCATTGCTGCCGACATCAGTCAGACCGTCAACGACAGTCAGGGCTATCAAGCCGGGTTAGCGAAAAGCCTCGCGCTGGATGCGCAAACGGGTACCCGAAATGTGGCATCCATGGGCTTGCAAAATCAATCGTTGTCCTCATTGCAATACACCGCAACCGACGCAATTTCCGCCAGTGAATCCTATCAACAAACCCTATCCGCCCAACAACGCTTCGGGACGCAAGCCAGTTTCGGCGTAGCGGAAACGGGTTACAAGATCGCGCATGAACCTGGCTTGATGGAACGTCTGGATCGCACACTAGACCAGTATGGCTTGCGCGGTGATACGCAACGGCTGGCATCACAGTGGAAAGCGTCGGGGTGGATTAGCGATGCCAATCAAGCCTATGCCGCCGCTGGCATGTCGTTATTGACCGGATTCTCGTCACCCAGTTACCGCACGCTGGATGATCAACAATCGCACCAAGCGCAAATCTCGGGTTACCAACTGCTCGGCGATGCGTTTAATGCGCCGCAAACGGATCAAACCTGGAATGCCAGCCACAACGAATCCTTGAAAGCCAAAGCGCCGGAGACAGGTATCGTTCGATCCACCGTTGAACAGGTTCATCTCAACGATCCACGGACTGAAACCAAATCACTGGATCAGCGTGCTAAAGCCCAAATCAGCTCAGCGTCGGGCAAAATTGCCAGTGGCGAAACTAGTATCCAAGCGCAACACGATCATAACCTAGCCGAACGTGAACAAAATTCGAAAGAAGGCTTTGGGCAATTGGCGAAGGTCAAAGCAGAGCACTTTAGGCAATCAATAGCCGCAGCGGCCAATGACACGCCTTCGGCTGCGGAGGCAACATACGATTACCTGGGAGGGAGTATTTACAATACCGCCAAGAATATCGAAGCCGTGGGTTCTTCTGGTGCTGAAAGCATTAAAGAATTTACTTCGAATGCTACAGAAGCTTACTCGAATGGAGCAAGCTTTTGGGATTCCGTAAAATACGGTGCCACTAAATCTTACTCCGGTTTTATTCAAACTACCCAGGCTTGGGCAGACCAAAGAGTCAATGAAATCGGTGACAAATTAACACCAAGTCAAAAAGCATATTACCGAGCAGCAATGTTTGAAGCATTCGCTGGAATATCAGTTGGTGGAGGATATAGCGGAAATTTGGCCGCAGCAAAACAACAATTGATCAAAGAGGAAGGAGATATTGATGGCAACAATATTTCAAAGTTATTGATGAGTGCAGCCGGCCAAAACCGCATGGATCTCATAGATCAGATTAGTAGTTTTAATCGAGCTAGAGGACTAATTAATTATTGAGAATCATGAATTATTTGTTGCGAAGAATTTGTCCAAAACCAACAATAAGCCCTCGCAGAATCATGGTAAATGAGAGCATGATAATTGGTACGGTAAGTTCATTGTTAATACTCCCTAATACCCAGGCTATAAACACTAAGGTAGCCCAATAGTAATTACTTTCATGGGAAAGACGATTTGCCAATTGTTCAATACACTGAAAAACCAATTCTGCTAATGCTAGAGCAGTAAAAGTAACGAAACAAAATAGGGCAAATGTAGAAAGTGTTTCAGGCAGCATGCCTTTTGAACTGCCCATGAATGTTAATCCAAATAATCCAGCTGCCAAGCTAAAAAATTTAAAGTGTTTTGTAGTTAATGTGCGGGAATGAAAACGCTGCAAAAACTTCTGCAATCCGCTCGGAAACCTCGTAAACGTTGCGCCGCAGAAAGGGCAAACTGACTTGACTGGGCGGCCATAGTAAACGACCACTCTCGGCACCATGGGTCGGCTACATTCATTGCAAATCACGGTAGCATGATGTCTGGCAAAGACCGAGAGTTTTCGGGTATCTTTTGGGCTTAATCGGGAAGAAAATGTCGCCATTGGTGGACTCCACTTCGAATATTTGGCTGATTCTAAATTCTAGTGGTTACTATCCCAAGATTCATGGAAAGAATCAATTAGCCAGTAATGTTTTTGGCTTTATGCATTTGGTTTAACACACACATTTGACAGACCTGTTGGTATTTACAGCCATGAATGATCAGATACGGTGTATGGCAGGTCGTACAGTACCGTAGTTCAGCGAGTCCGTCTCTCAGGGCTTCTATGATAATCCAGGCTTCAGCGAAATTTGCAGGCCGTATACGGCCAAACGGTCGGCGTTCCTGAATGTGGTTTGGATAGAGGGTACAAAAATAATCCCAAGCAAAAACCATGGCGTTCAAGTCAATTTCCGCTCTGATATCGCCTGGACAAGCGCTTCGATAGATCGAAGCAAATAGGGCCATATACAGAAACGATTCGCGAGCCTGTGGCATCGCCGTAATGCTGGGGACTATCCCCGATACCGGGCTTTCTCGGTGCAACGAAAAATACAGGTTGCACAATTCTTTGGGGCGAAGGGTTTTTATGACCCGACATGCCAATACCGTACGAAGCTTTCGCTTCAGTAATTGATAGGCCCAATACTGGTCTTTAAGCCGAGCAGCAAAGGCGCAATGGCTGCTCATGAGTCGGGAGGGTGGGTGGACAAAAGCATCAGGAGTTCGATGGCCCGTGCGTCGAGTACATCGGAGGCTTCAGTTTTTTGGACGTTTAAGAACGCGCTCCATTTGTGGGGGTTGAAACGGGGAATAAAGGTCAGGCAATCGCTTCGAGCCAGGATCTTCAACTGTTCGAGCGACATCTTTCTGAGCAATGAAACCGCGTCAGCCGTTAAACCCAGGCAGAACATGGCTTTCTGTTCGCTTTCGGAAAAAATTAAGGATTGAGCGACGATGAGGTAGTCGAGATTGAGTTTGTAGAGATTCTCATCCATTCTGGAATCTTCTATTGGCTAAAGAATCGCTCGGATTTGATTCGCCAAGGCGATCACTTTTTGTCCGTACTGAATGGCTGCAGGCTCGTTTTTCCAGCTGTAATATCGGCCGATACCATGAGCGAGATTGTCTGGCGCCGATTGGATGGCTTCTGAGAGTACGCTAGCGCCGATTTCGAGATTGGTGCTCGGGATCAAGAGTTGTTCGGGTTTCGCAACTCGGTGGCCATGCCATCGCAGATTCACTTGCATGATGCCGACGTCGATATTACGCTTGCCCTGATCCAACATTTCATTAAGTAAAGTTTCTGCCTCCTGCTGACTGTTAGGAATAAAGGCGTTGCCAGCGTTATTGATGGCCCAGGGCCAGGGCATGACACGATTCTGTTCACCGTTTTTTCGCGATTCCGTGAGCGCAACAGCATACAGAATATAGGGATCAATACGGTGTCTCCGAGCAACTTGCCCCCACAGCGTGTTTTGTAATTTAGCTTTAGATGCTGGGGAGTGTAGGCTGTAGCCATTCGCTTGAATGGAATCAGCAGCCATTAATTCCATTGGTTGGCTGATGATGCAAAGGCCACCGATCATGCCGATCCAAAGGTGCTTAATAGCGGGTTGGGTTGAAACGCCAGAGGACTTAAACTCTTGATTTTTTATGTGAATAATGAACATCATCAGCTCGCCGTTTTGGTCTTGGAGCGAGTGTACGACGTTGCCAAAAATTCTATATGTTCGAAAAACCTCCCTTTTAGCTGTTTTTCGCCGATCCTATGAGTTTGGCCTTGTTTTTTTACTTGATCCTATGATCGGAAGGAATGTGATGACTTGGGTGGGCAGATCGTGGCTGAGGTTTATGTGTACCACCAAGAATATTTTTATGGCGCGATTTTTGGTTTAGTGACATATTAAGTGGCGCAATAAAGTCAATCGCGCCACCAAAAATCAAATCATGCCAAAAACAGTCCCAACAGAAGAGCTGGATCGAGTCGAGAAGTTGATTGCCCAATATCCTGAAGGTATTGGTGCGAAAGACATTGCGCAACAGCTAGATTTCGAAATCAAGGGGCGTACTTTGCAACGCCGTTTGGCCACATTGGTAGCAGAGTGCCGCATTTTTAGTGAAGGCGAAGGGCGAGCTCTGAAATATAAGGTTGCAAAGCCTGGTCAGGGTGTCGACTCGGTTGATGTCGTTGATGGTTCGAGCCGGCAATTCGTTGACGAAGTCTATATTCCCATTTCGCCGGAAGGCGAAGAGATTAAGTCCTTTATTCGTCAACCTCGGACTCAAAGATCTCCCGTCAGCTATCAACCCGATTTTCTGGGGCAGTACTATCCAAACAACACCTATTACTTACCAGCCAGTTTACGTGAACAATTGCATGCCTTGGGCCGGTCGCCGGCTGAACAAACCCCGGCAGGCACGTTTGCTCGTGACATATTGAATCGCTTACTCATTGATTTATCGTGGGCTTCATCACGATTGGAAGGCAATACCTATAGCCGACTGGATACCGAACGCTTGATCGAATTCGGTCAGGCGGCTGAAGGTAAGGATGTCATGGAAACCCAGATGATCCTCAATCACAAGTCGGCTATTGAATATTTGGTACGCGACACCGAGCACGCCGACGTTACAGCAGAAACTATTATTGCCGTACATGCCTTTTTATCGGATGGTTTGTTAGCGGACCCGATGAGTTGTGGTCGCCTGCGCAACCGTGCGGTCGATATCGGGGGTAGTGTTTATTTGCCAATTGCGATGCCGCAACGGATTGCGGAGTTGTTCGGGATTGTCATGAATATGGCCGCTGAAATTAACGATCCGTTTGAACAATCGTTTTTCCTAATGGTGCATTTGCCATACTTGCAACCCTTCGAAGACGTCAACAAACGGGTTTCGCGGTTGGCGGCTAATATCCCGCTCATTCAGCACAATCTCTGCCCGCTGTCCTTTATCGACGTGCCTCAACAGGCTTACGTGGATGCAGTTCTCGGGGTCTATGAGCTGAATCGAATTGAATTGTTGAGAGATGTCTACATCTGGGCTTACGAACGTTCATGCCAGCAATACGTTGCCGTGCAGCAGCAACTCGTGCCGCCGGACATTGTTAGATTACGTTATCGAAACGAACTGGCCGAAGTAATACGAGCCATTGTCAGGGAGGGAATGGCTGCGGATGAAGCATCGATCATGTCAGGTATTCCGGATTCAGTGTCTTCAGAAGACAAGCAGCGATTCATTATTTTAATACAAAACGAACTTAAAACTCTGCATGCGGGAAATGCAATTCGTTTTGGATTGCGTCCTCTGGAGTTTTCAGCATGGCGGGAAAAAGGAATAAAGGTCAGTGATCGAACTGAATAAAAAAATAATTATGGTTAAATTGTATTAGATCCAATAAAAATCATCAGAAGGTATTTTTATCTGCAGTCAACTCGATTAGGTGGGTTTCCCATTTTAATAAGGCGTTTCGTTTTTCCTGTAAGTAATCATATCTATCATAATGTTTTGAACTTACATCATTTAAAGCATGATTTTGTATCCTATCCCTGATGCTTTTCTCTATGCCAATTTCTCCCATACGAGTTTTTACTGTTCTCCTTAAATCTCTCGGTGTAAAAGTATCTATGCTGCTTATTCGAGTTATGGCGTGAGCCAAAGATGTTTTATGAATCGTTTTTTCTTCATTATATCTACTTGGAAATAGATATTCAGAATTTCCAGAATACGGCCATAGTTCATTAAGTAATTTTTTTGCTAATGGAGTGATCGGCAATACCAGCCAGCGTTCGTTTTTCACGCGCTCTGGCGGGGCACTCCAAATCATGGAATCAAAATCAAACTCATGTTTCATTGCGCCACAGAGCTCCCAAGAACGGCAGCCATATAGGAGTAATAATTTTGTAGCTAGATGGAATTGCTCATGAACGCATGTTTCGTTCCAAAGCACTTTGATTTCAGAAAATGATAACGCTCTTTCTCCGGCTACTTCGGCACTTGTGTCTTTTGGAATTGCATCGACAGGGTTGGTTTGTATTTGAAAGGTAAAATCATTTGATAGGTTTTTTGGATCGTTATCGTGATAAACCCCTAATTCAAATGCCCTTCTTAAGTAAGATCGAATTCGATTAGCCTGAACATTCGAACCTCGCGAAATAATTGTGTAAAGTATTTTCCTTATATGGGCTGGCGTTACGTCTTTGGCTTGTAAGTCTAAAATATCTTTACAGTTGTAATGGAGATCAGCCTCGACCTTTTCGAAGGTTCGTTTACCAGAATCAACCATGTGCTTGATGTAGTAGTCAAACAAATCAGCTACGCTGCCATGCCTTAGCTCGATACGGACTTGAAGGTCAATTCCTCGATCAATATCCCGTCTCAGTTCACGACATCTATCCCTAGCCTCAGATAAGGTAACCGATGGATATCGTCCTAGGCTCGTAAACTTTTGTTTACCATCTGAGCCTGCATACTGAATAAAAAAGGTCACGCTTCCTGCTGGAGTGACTTTGACACCAAAGCCTTTATCGGGCCCTTTTTCATAGAGTCTATATGCCGATGGTTTTGCCTTAAGTCCTTTGATTGATTTGTCAGTAAACATGATTTCGTGGTCACTTTATGGTCACTTGAATTCCGCAACATAAGGTTGCAGGTTGAAACAACCATGAACGGATGATGTTATAAAGTTCAATATAATCGGGCATTTAGGACTATTCTGCAACATACAGAAATACGTGGTAACATACTTTTTAGCGACTGTTAATCACTAGGTCGGCGGTTCGAGCCCGTCCGGGGGAGCCAAATAAATCAAGGGCTTGCAGCGATGCAGGCCCTTTTTTTTGCCTGAACGGGTGACTATGGGAGTCTCCGGGTCGGTATTGGCTGGGCAAAAATTGGAGAAACTCTTTAATTTTCATTGAGTTACACTCAAACAACCCTCAAAATTTCTGCATTGACCATAATTTCAAGAGTCTCCAGGTCGGTATTGAGTCGGCCTTTGCTGTACCTCCTGCAATATCATCGAAAGAACCACGTTCAAATTCCTTACGCAAAAGTGTAAGTTCTTTGCCTCTCCGACATTTCAGATTCAGCTACTTCGAAAATTAGCCATCAACAGGGAAAGAAGTCTTCGATGTGCCGTTTGTAAAAACGGTTCTTGGAGCGGGCATTCAGAAAGGCACTAAAAATATCATCAGGAACATGGCAAAAGTCCTTGGGTTTTTCTTCACGAAAGGAGACGCGCATCTTATGGGACTCTTTATCGTAACCGATCACATCAATTTTGCTGGATTTCACGGGTTGCATGTTCATAATTCACCCCCCTTTTGAAAACTGGTTAAAGTGCTTATTCGGCAAAAATAATTCCCGAGAGTTCCTGTTGGTTTTTTAAACGCCGTTTAGCAAGCAGCCCCATATTCAATGTTAAGACCTCTTTAAGATCACATAGGTAGTTTAGTGACCAGTTCATAGAAAGCTCATTTAAGCTTTGATGAACACAATGTCTTAACTTTTGATTGAGGATCGTGTCGTGAAAAAAATGGCAGTTATTGGATTAATGATGATTTGTGCCAGCGGAACAGCAGTGGCCGATGGCTTCAGATTTGTTTATGGGTATGCCCCTGGCTATGACAGAGTCGATGCCATGGCAGATAGAGAAATATACGCCATTGATGCCCAAGAACAGGCTGATGTTATGCATGAACTGAGAGAAGGCGACTACAGGGAAGCGCAGCAAATCATCCAACAGGACGAAGCCATGAAATACGAAATTCGTCGAGAGGAAGCCATGTACGATAATGCCCGAGACATGAGCAGATACGGCGGTTACTACGATTATTCTGGATGGTAATTACTCGAACCATTAGCCTATTGATATTGTTACCATCACCTTACTTGAAATTTTATTCACAAAACTTCCTTCATGAACGATATCGCCAGCAACAATTCGACTTCTCCTGATTTTTTCTCCAACGCTTTCTTGATGGGCAACATTGGTGCGCCTTTTCTGATCGGACTGGCTGTCGGCTACTTCGCCAAGAAGATGCTGCTCATGGCCTTGTTTATAGGCGGCGGAATCGTCACTGCGCTATTTGCAGCTGAATATTACGGCGTAATCAATATCAACGGCGAGGTTTTGCAGGATGCCGCCAGTTCTGCCGCGCTTGCAGCAAAGCATTCGGGTGGCTTTCTGATCGACCGGCTGTCGACAATCAGTGCTCGTGGCGTGAGCGGCGTCGGAGGTTTCTATGTGGGATTTAAGCTGGGCTAGATCGAGCGATCCCCTGCTCTGGTCAAAAGAGGCCTTGGAAGGATGGTAATTACTGGCCGATAGGGCTAAAACCGGCTTTTTTTTGTCCATCAACCAAGGAGTTCAAAATGAAACCAATTGGACTATTGATCCTGTTATATCCAGCAATCTCAATCGCCGACAGTCGAATGTATGAAGCCGATTTGTTGGGTAACATTCAATATCAACAACCATCGAAAACCATTCAAAGTGACGGCAGGATATTGCCGTTTGAATTGGTAACGGCTTCATGCTTGGCGTGGCCCAGATGCTCTGTCATTTCCGCCTCTAAAGCGCGCTCAACCAACGCTTTGGTTAATTGCTTCAGCAGGCCATTTTCGCCAATCAGGTCTTCCGGTTTTTGATAGCCTGACAGCAAACTGTCGATCAGCTCAGTTGGGATGGTGTTTGGTAAGGTCATCGGTACTCCTCAAAGTAACGGCAGTTTCCTGCCTAATGACCGTTTACACAAAAATTCTTACACCCTCCAGGATTTTAGTGGTGTGTAGGCGTTTCCGAAAAATTTCCGGCGATGGTTGTTTATTCCGCCGCCGGATAGGGCTTTCTCTCTAAATTAATATTCATCCTCAACAATAACGGATAATGCTGACCCGAAGTCATGCTGCTTCAGTGGAATACGCCACTTGTTTTGCCCATTAATGCGTTTGGAATCACCGAACAATTCTCTCAATATTGCGGCGCATTCTTTGCTTTGTGTATTGGTTGGGTTTCTGATGCCAATTGTTATCAACAATTCAGTCGGCGTCATTGCCGGCAATCGGGCGTCTCTGGCCCGATCCATGTCTAAAGCGGCCAGAATGCGTTCTTCTATGACGCTGATCATGCGATGGCTTTTGTTGTAATGTTCAAGACTTTGTTCTTCATTTTTGTTTAACCACCACGGCTCACCGTTTTTGAAATCAATGGCGAGCTGGGCAAACAACTGTTGCATGTCGATATTGTGCTCGTAGTTGATTTTGATCGCCGGTATTGTCCACCAGCGTGTATTGCCGGTCGCATCAACCAGAAAATTGCTGTCATTGACTGTTGCACAAAACACCGTTTTTCTCGGATATTCGGAGTCTGTCCGGCCATAGGGTTTTCGAATTTTGTCTTGATCGCTAGTCAAAAAACCTTTCAATCGAGCAATATCTTTTTTGAATGAACTATCCAGTTCTCCGATTTCCACAAGCCATTTGCTGATGGCGGTGATTAATGAATCTTTATTTCCCGCATCTAAATGATGATCCAGCTTGACGGTTTGCTCCCTCAATATTGAGTCTGGCACCAATGCATTTATCCATGACGTTTTGCCGATTGATTGAGGACCTTGCAATGTTAATACCCCTCGACCTTTGAAACCTCTTGGCGTCAGTGCGGCGGCGACCGCACTCAGTAGCCATTTATACATCAAGGTTTCTTTTAGCCGCTTGGAAAAGTCTTCGCGAGTAACCAAGGTGTCGTAGATGGCTTGGAGGCGATCCTGACCGTCCCAGGGTTTGCTCTCGATCCAGTCAGCAACAGGGTTGAGCTGATGTTTATCGGCAATGGCCGACACGAACTCCGGCACTCGCCCAGTGGCTAGTCCATTAAGAGTTGCAAGACTGATGATTTGTGTCATCGCCACGTTGTCCGCGTTATCGACAGTCCCAGATAAACCAGGTACGTGGATCAATATTTTTTTTGTGATGACGTTATAACGCGCCACAATTCCATATGATCTAAGGAGATGCTCCACATTCGGTAGTGTTGCGGGAATGCTGATGCTACCGGGACGCGGTTGGTTGGGAAACGAATCAAGACTAAGAGGCTTAGCGCTGTCGAGACTTAAAGCCGCTGCATGACTGGTTTTGGAAGTGATTTCTTCTGATTCGTCGATTGACGAAATGACTGACTGGTTTGAATTGATGTCCATGGGAATCCTGTTTTGTCAAAACGAATTCGGCAGTGATGCCGGGTTGGGTCGCCTTGCGTTAATCACAGGTCCAACGATTGCTGTAATCTTGTGGACAACTATAACAATCATTGGATTATCGCTGGTCAGCTATCAGCAATTTTTACAACCCAATGCCCCCTAGGGGTATAGTGATCCTCATGGTAATTGACAATTAATCGATTGTCAAAATGATATTTAAACGACGACTTCAGGCGCGCAAAAACGCCGCCGCCACTGCCGCCCCCGAAAAAAAACGCCATATCCGTCTCCGAAAACATCGAGTTAGCATCAGGGGGAGGGAGGGGGTAGCAAAATCAGGGAATTCGGCGGGTGTGTGGCGTGACGGGAGCTTTCTCCGGGGAACGCGGCAGCCAGTCTGGCGGGAGGTTTTCAGAAATCTGCTACCCCCTCCACCACCTTTTGGTGTTTTGCATGCGTTTCATGGACTTGCGTTGTGTCTGGCGTCGTGGTGCTACCCCTTGCTGCCCCTAGGCAAGAGGAAGCAAGTCAGTTGGAGCAACCCGATCGTCAAACGTCTTAATCAAGACAAAATTAACGCCTTTGTTTAATGGTTTTCACGGCACAAATAATTCAAGTCCGAATTAAAGGCTTTAAAAAGCCAAGTTATAAATTCTTTAATTAAAACCCTTTCAGTAGGTAGTTTATAGATACTAATAAATAATTTTTATCTGCAATTTTGTGAGCGGAAAAAACATAGAAAATCCAGTTGACACGTTGAAAAAGTGAGGTAGAATGCTAGTTCTGATTAGATGTATAAATAGCTGGGGGTCAGCGTTGAGGCGCTCTCTGATTGTTACCTAACCGTAAATATATCTAACTCAGCAGTCAATATGACTACCCCATGTAAACGCAAGTGCGATGCCTCAATTAAAAAACCATTTTTTAAGCACTTACGTTAAGGTAGTTACAATGAAATTCAATCAAAAAAAATCCGTTTTATCCCGTATCACCACTCCTTTAAAAAACCTGTTCAAACTGGGTTTGAACGATCATCAAATCGAATTTGTTGTTGATGGTAAAACCTTCCGATATACCGCTGGAGAGGGACGGTTTGTTCCGCCAGTTAAAATTCCAGCGCCCAAACCAAAATTTATTCTCAAAACTAGCCAAGGTCAACGCGAATACTTTGCGTCGCCAAATTATTGCTCACCATTGGAATTTTTCGAGTTTTTCGAAGATGTCTATGTCCCGAACCTGAGTCACGGTGTTGATTACACTGCGGCAGAAGTTACAAGTTGGGACTTTTTTGATGAATTAGAAGATTCTGATCAAGAAATCGCAGTTTCAATACTGGATGATTTAATCAAGGCAAACTATTTGCCTATCACTTTCGGTAGCCAACCAAATACCTACCGCCTGAAATAACACCTCTTGGGAATCGGCAGCGATTAGTTTTCGCTGTCGGTTCTCATCTTTATCCCCAATTAACTTTAATTTATCGCAGTTATGCTGCGTTAGCTATGGAGATAAAAATGAGCAATCAAAACGAAAAATATCAAATTCAAGAGTTCGTGGTGATACAAAACGGTGCATGTATTCCAATGGTTTTATACGACACCGTCAAATTACAGATTGAAACTCGATTAGTCGAATTAATCCCTGATGTTATTTACACATCAAAAACCCTATGTGGCAAAGAGTTCTGGTCACGATTGACGCCAAGGAATAAAAACTTAGCGGGGATGTGTGTAAAGCACTTAGTGGAAAAAGGCTATCTGGAGTTGGTTGCGGTCAAATGGGATCATGAATATCCGAAGAAGTACAAATTAAAGTAACGCGTAACCCTGGCAGCTAGATGCAAAACATTTAGCTGCCTTTTCAACCAATATTATTTTTGTAACTTTAGGAGATCAGAAATGCCTGTAATAAAACTTAACCAGCAATTTATAAACAACGAACTCAAATGCCCAGAAGGAAAATCGCGCATCGAATACTGCGATTCAGAAACTAAGCAGCTGTATATCGAAGTCCGTGCAACGAGCCAAGGTCAGGGCACTTTCTACCTCAGGTATAAGTCGGCTGGTATCACAAAGCATCAAAAGATTGGTAGAACGGCTGACATGTCGTTGGTCGATGCACGCAAAGCAGCCAAGACATTGAAGGCTGAGATTGAATTGGGTGCCGATCCACGCGGCGAAGAAAAGGCACGGAAAGCGGTTCTGACTTATTCGGAATATTTTCTTGAACATTTCTTACCTTACATTCAACCACGCGTCCGTTCCTGGAAAAAAAGCCTGGAGTTCTTTCGGAATCGCATTCAACCTGAATTTGGCAATCAACGTCTTAATCAGATCACTCGTCATCAAATTCAAACGTTCCTCACCAAAATTAAGAGCGAAGGATTGGCAGCGGCAACGGTCAACCATCATTTGAAAGTAATCCGCTATTCATTAAACGTAGCTATCTCATGGGATATGATTGAGATAAACCCCGCCGCAAAAGTGCCTTTATTTCACGAGGACAACCAAATCGAACGGTATATGGATGAAACTGAACTCGAAGCATTGCTAGGAGTTTTGGCGAAAGATGAGAACAAAGCTGTCGCGAGCGTCATTCTTTTCCTTCTATCCACTGGGGCTAGACTTAATGAGGCTCTATCGGCAAAATGGGATCAGGTTGATATTGATAGGCGTGTTTGGAAAATACCGGCCAGTAACGCAAAGTCCAAACGCCTGCGTTCAGTGCCATTGAATGACAGTGCGATTGAGGTCTTGAATCGGTTAGATACCAAAGATCACTTCGAATACCTGTTTATAAACAAACAGACCGGTGAGTCCTATACTACTATTCATAAGGTGTGGGGGCGGATTCGAAGGAAGGCGGGATTGCCGCATGTTCGTATACATGATCTTAGACATCAATATGCTTCGTTCTTGGTCAACTCAGGGCAATCCTTGTATACCGTTCAGCAGATTCTCGGGCATTCCGATCCTTCTGTAACGCAGCGGTATGCACACTTGAGCACCAAGGCATTGCAGGATGCGGCCAATAGCGCCAGTATCATCATCAAAAGCGCAATGCAAAATTCGGCGGTGTAGATTGGTAGGGCTGGGGCGGTACGGAAACTGCCCCGACTATGAAATAGGTAGCAATCGTTGCCAATGGGCTGGCTTTTAGAGCCTTCAATAAACAATGTACCTTGAAAAAAGTACGTTTTCATTAATTTAACGGCCTGTTTTTTGGGCTGGGGCAGAGCGGCTCAAGTCGGCGTTTTCCGGGCGGGGATGGGTGGGCAGGGTTGCAAAATTTGCTCACTCTGGCCCGAGGTGCGACACAGAGGCGAGGGCATGGCTACCCCCGTCCGACGTCCGCCGCGTGCCGACGCGGTTACCACAGGGCTGAAGTCGGGGCGGTTTTCACCTGCCGCTAAGGCTACCCCGGCAACTCGCCCCGAAATCCGAGCCAGATTTTTCCGAACTTCGGCGCTCGGTCGGCTGGGCAGTTAAAAATCTCTTGAGTTTGTTCGACTTAGCGAAAATTTCGGCATTTTCCGACCGAAAATGGTTCGGAATAGGTTCGGTCGTCACTCGGCGAAGAATGGTGGGCCGGAAAAGTGGTACAATTTCTTCAGCTTAGAGGCCAAAAATTCGACTGTTAGTGGTTCTGTTAATCACTAGGTCGGCGGTTCGAGCCCGTCCGGGGGAGCCAAAATTAAAAGGGCTTGCATTGCTGCAAGCCCTTTTTTTTGTCCTGTCTCCGGTCGAGCTCTGGTCAGGGGATATTTTTAGTGTCCCTGTTAGTGGTTTTGGGCCTGTCTAATCCGTTGTTTGCGCTTTCCAGAGCTCTCGCTGAGCTAAATCATCATGAGAGTAGCGATGAGCTTTTGAACGTGTCACGCAATCCAAACAAAAAGACCGCTCTCGTCGCTGACCCTTAGATTTACCCTGATACCTAGAACCTCATGACGGAAATCCTCTTTAAGTCTGCCGACTACTTGACCATTCGCCAAGCGCAATTTGATTTGCACAAGCATATCTTGAAAAGTCCCGGTATCGATGAAATTAAAACCTGCGCCAAGCATTTAAGCTTGTGGCAGCAGAAAGCCCTTAGTTGCAGCAGCGAAGCGGAAATTGCGTTGCTGATGGACTATCGGGTGTACGCGTTTCGCCCGAACGGTTTCAATATGGCCGAAAAATATCGGCGTTTGAATCAGAACGACTTATGCGCATACGACCAAGCATTGTTGATGCGAATGGCTGAGGCTCGCTATGCCGTTTATCAAGTGGAAGCGACTAACCACATCAATGCGGTAACGGTGGTCGATGTATTCATTAAGACTCGGTTTACGCTGATTGATCATCAGTTAGCGAAAACGGCTGAAGTAGGTAGGGTTATTGCCAGCCATATCATCGAATTTGACGACTTTACGATGCAAACAGGTGTCTTGCTGCCGCTCAGTCGGGCGATATTGCAAGCCGATGAAGTGATCAATGCCTTGGATCGCATCGACGAAGACCATTTCGTTGACTACTTGTTAAATCCCATCAACACTTCGAAAGTAGCTAGAGCCATTATTGTCGCGTCGATTCGGCTTGGCCATACTCAGCATGTTCATTACCCATTGCTTTGATCAATATCAGGCGCTGAATCAATGCCTTGAATTTAATACAACGATGCACGCCGAAGACTTAAAAAAGTTAGTTACATTAGCCATGCCATACGGTAAATACAAAGGGCGAGTCATCGCAGATCTGCCGGGGCATTACCTCAATTGGTTTGCAAGAGAGGGGTTTCCTGGTGGCGAACTTGGCCGGTTATTGGCACTGATGCAGGAGATGGATCACAATGGACTTAAACCGCTGCTTGATCCGCTAAGGAAGTGAATGAGCCAGTCAATGGACGCTACCTTTTCGGTTTTGACTGCCCTACGGCATGGGTGCTCGTTACTCTTGCTCCACTGTTGTCCATAGGAAACAAAATGAACGATTCAGGCGACGTCAAAAAAGTCATCGTGGTTGATTTGCAGATGCCGTTTTTTTCCATCGTGGTGTTGATGGTGAAGTGGGCATTGGCATCTATTCCAGCCATCATCATCCTGGCCACGATTTTCAGTTTGGTGACAGGATTGATGGGTGGATTTTTGTTTCCGAGGCTTTGATCAGGTTTACTCAAGATTCAAATGTTCGAACGTAAGCATGAAAAACTAGCATCCACATCGGCTTTTGCCAGAAGGATGGCCGTGTCTGTTCTCGTAGCGGCAAGCCTGATTTTTGTGGCGCTGTGCATTGGCGTCATCGGCTACCACTACGTTGCTGGATTCGATTGGATCGATTCAGTTCTTGAGGCATCCATGATTTTGGGTGGCATGGGGCCAATCAATATGCTGCCCAATCCAGAAGCAAAGCTATTCGCGGCCGGCTATGCGCTGTTCAGCGGTTTGGTATTCATTGCCATCATGGGCATTATGCTGGCGCCTGTCACGCATCGCATGCTGCATAAATTCCATATAGACGAGGGTGACTTGAGGCGTTGACCAGATATTCTACGTCTAGTGGTTAGCCCATTCGCGGTTTCGCCCTCGTTTTTAGCAAATTCAATTAAGTCGGTGGGCGGCTAAGCAGGTTTTTTTGAGATTCGAAATTTTTCGATAATCGTGTTCCGGAAATGAAAAACTGTCTCTAATGACTTTTGTTTTTGGAGTCTTTTTTGACCGATTTTTTTCTTCGCTACGTTGGCGCCCCTTTGCTGGTTTGATGCGGTATTTATTGGGGCGGTAGTTTGAGGCTGTTCCGGGGAGCTCTTTCACATTTTTGTCATACAACACTTGTAAGCTAAAGATTCAAATCAAGTGAAAAAATGAGAAAAAAATGATTGAATTTTTCAGCAAAAAACCAAAAGAGCTATTGGAAATTGAACGGGTAATTAACGACTTGGCTCAAGACTTGACCCACCCATTGCATAACAACAGGCATCCTTACCATCGTGATAGCGTTCAGGCTTTTAATGATTTGATGGCTCACGCTGATAGCATCCGCCAAAACTGGGCGTCACATTAACAAGTTTCTCCTTGCTGTCATCAAATGCAAAAAGACCATGCGAGCCTTTCGGTAATCTTAATTTGGACATGGTCACTGAACTGGAAATGAAACGCCGGTTTTTCGTTGGCTTATACACTGCTCAAGTCACCAGGTCCGGTAACTGGCCGGATGTCTAAAATATCAGCTAGATTAGTCTTTGCAAACGAACGCTTCAGCCAACTAAAACCTAAAAACCTATCGCGGCTGTTGTTGGAGGGCTTGAACCATGTACAAGAATGGTGTGCCGATAGAAATGATCTCTATCAATGAAAAACTACACGATACGACCTTTAGACACTACTTCACTCGCATTATCTGATGCGGTCAAACTGCTTAATTCTAACTGCCCCAGTGAGTCTGAGCGATACGAGAAAAGCCGGCTGGTCACAGAGATATGCGCGGTAGATTTGCAGCCTTTCTATAGAAAATTTTTCGGTGCCTATGATTTTGACGGAACGTTGATCGGAGTGGGAGGCATCAAGGCGGCCGATTGGGCGTCAGATACACATATACTCTACATGATGGCCGTGGATAAGGATCATCGCGGTAAAGGCGTGGGGTCTGATTTGGAAAGTATCCGGATACAGTGGATGCGAGACAATTTTCCTAGCGGGCGCTGCCTAGTAAGCACCAAGCATAAAAAGCGTTTTGAGCGTTGGGATTTCAAAACGGTAAGCGAAGTTAACGGCAGGCATCTAATGATCTTAGAATTTTAAGCGGAGCAGCATTTCACGGGCCGATGGTTCGATCACGACTGGGTTTAAATAAACCCGTAACAATTTGTCGATAAAATCCCGGCCACTGAAATTTGATTTTGCCTAAATTTCGCTGGTACCCAACGGAGAAAGGCATGTTTTAAATACGGAAAAAATTACCATGACCGAAGAAAACCCCACAGTCCCGACTCTGACCATAGACGATAAAACCCTTCCTATCGATAGTCTCAGCGACATCGCCAAAGTGCAAATCAACAACTTGCAAATAGTCGATGCCGAAATTCAGCGGCTGCAGCAACAATTAGGCATTGCCCAAGTAGCTAGAGCCAGCTTTATTGCAACCTTGCAAGCTGAAGTTGCGCAACTCGGCTCGTAACTCCGCGATGTGCCGACGGCAATGGTGGCTCGCTATTTCACTGGTCGGGCCTCGGCGCGGAAGCAGGGACACATCGCGACGTCCGGCCATTGCCGAGTTCGGTCGGCTTAACGAGAATTTTGGCCTTTTTCGATCCAATAGCTTGGGGTTGAAAAGTGCGGGGCGACACTAACCGGAAAACCTGTTAAAATTTTCCAACTTGAGAGCTAAAAATTTGACAGTTAGTGGTTCAGTTAATCACTAGGTTGGTGGTTCCAGCCCATCCTAGGGATGCCAAAACAAATCAAGGGTTTGCAAATTGCAGACCCTTTTTTTTGCCTTGCTTTCGGCCAATCTATACGCCGAGGGGAAGCATCTTCAGCCCTGTTTTTGGATTGATCTAAATGCTGTTAGCGGTTACACGCTACGGAGAATGGTCGACGTCGCTATGAATTCAGCGCTGCTGCTTTTCCAGGCTTGTAGATTAGAGTATTTCAAGCATTTCTGTGGTTTGCTCTTGGATCGCGTCGATTGCCTTATGAAATATAAAGTTATTAAACACCCCGTGCACATTAAAGAGGCAACACGTTTTGAGTTTAAATAGTTACCAGTCGGTAGACCGCCAGCAATTAGCCAATGACATTACCCAAATTCACCAGCAAGCCTTAGCCAATATCGGCCCTGAAGACTTCAAGCACTTAAAAAGGATGGAACGTTGGGGGAAAATTTGCTCCATCATCGGTTATGGTACAGCCTGGATTTGCCCCAATCCAATTTCTGCGCTGTTCATCAGTCAAGGGAGTTTCTCGCGCTGGACGCAAGTTGCGCATCCGGTCGTGCATAAAGGCTATGACAAATTGGAAGAAGCGAGCCAAAATTACACGAGTAAAAAATTTGCCCAAGGGTGGAGACGTTTCATTGATTGGCCGGACTGGATGACACCTGCCGGCTGGCATTACGAGCATGACTTATTGCATCATTATTATTTGGGTGAAAAAGTCGACCCGAATAATGCTCAACACAACATGGAATGGCTAAGGCAATCCAGCTTGCCGATGTGGCAACGCTACGTCATTGTGGCGTTTTTTTCGGGGATCTGGAAAATTAGTTATTACACGCCCCGCACCCATAAAGAATTGTGCTTAAGGGCGGCTCGACAACAGGGTAAACCTGTGCCTGAGACAACGCGAATCGGGGCCTGGAGCCTATTTACCCCACAAGGGCGAGCGTTGTGGTTGGAAAGCGTCTTGCCTTATATCGCCTATCGATTTGTGCTGCTGCCTTTGCTGTTCTTGCCGCTGGGTACTTTTGCCGCCGTCAGCGTATTGCTTAATTCCATCTTGGCGGAAATTTTCACGAATATGCACAGTTTTCTGGTGATGATCCCGAATCATGCCGGTGATGACGTGATGATGTTCGATGAAAAAGCCAAGGGTAAGGGGGAGTTTTATTTGCGGCAGATTTTGGGGTCGGTTAATTATCCAACCGGTTCGAATTTGAATGATTTTTTTTATGGCTGGTTGAACTATCAAATCGAACATCATTTATGGCCGGATTTGCCATTAAGCCAATACCAGAAATTGCAGCCGCAAGTGCAGGCATTGTGCAAAAAACATAATATCCCTTATTGTCAGCAATCCGTTTTTAAACGGCTATTGAAAGCGGTGGATATTATGGTGGGGAAAACCTCCATGCTGAAGCCGGCTGTCGCGTAGTAAAGCGCGCCGCATTTTGACCAATCGGCGATGATTTGGCTTTCGCGGCGGGTTGCCGATTTTTTTGCCGGCTACGATTTTATGCTTGCACATAATCGCCTATACTCAGCTCTCGTTTTAACGCATGGAGATTGAGCATGAAAAAATTGGTATCAATTCGCGCGATAACAGCTAGGCTTAATCGTAAGCTGGCTAAAGAATCAAAAAAATTATTGAAGTACAAGCCAAGGCTCGAGAGTGGCGATAGCATCGTTGAGTATGCGATTGTCGATTTGAAGACGGACTCCATCATCAACTTTTATATGGCTAGCGAGATACAGGAATTTGCTAGAGGACTTGGCTGTTTAGCCGGTTTGGAAGAGGTTTCTTTCGAATAATGGCAAAGTAGGTGCCATCATAATATCAAGCCGGGTAACACCGGCTTTTTTGCGCCCGGTCGACGGCCTTATCAGCGGAAACAGCGCCACAAAAGGGCTCTGTTGCGGCAGGCAAAACAGCTCAACGTATTTGATTTTGCTTGGTAATTCGTTGTGTCGGTAATGCCTGGCAAGCTCGGTTCGAAACGCTATTGTTTTCGATAGGTTCCAATCAGTTCAACTTGTTCAAGAATATGCCCTGTCATGGCCGCTTCAAGCTGAGCTTTGGTCGGTTGATTTAGATCGGGCAGTTCAATATCAAGCGCATACAGTTTGTGGAAATAACGATGCCTGCCGATAGGCGGGCACGGGCCGCCGTAACCCGTGCGATTCCAATCGTTTAACCCCTGTCTTGTCGCTCCGGGCAAATGACTGGCAGCAACCTCTTTTGGCAAAGTGTTGACAGAAGCAGGAATGTTGTACAAAACCCAATGTACCCAAGTCATTTTGGGGCTTGCGGGATCAGGGGCGTCGGGATCGTCAACAATCAGCACCAAGCTTTTGGCTTGTGGCGGAATGCCTGACCAGGTTAAAGCCGGCGAGCTGTTATCGCCCTGGCAGGTAAACTGTTTGGGAATTTCGCCTTGATGAGAAAAATCGGGAGATTTGAGTATCATCATACGTTGTGCTCCTTCGCCAAATGCGCTTAGGGATGGTAACAGGACGAAAACGGCAGCAATCAGGCTGATGCAAAAAACATCTCTAATCAGGCTCATCGTTCACCTCGCTTGCAATAGCTGGAAAAGCGAACGATAAACCTATGCTATCTGTTGGTAAACCACTTTGTGGCTGTTTCGCGGGAAGCATATGCAATTGCCTCGTGAATGGCTGGTCAGTGGTGTCATTCAGTCAGATATTCACGGGCAACGGCAATGGCTGTCTTTACGCCGCTCCAAAACCGTCTATCTGTTCGCGCGGTATTTGAGAGCCTATCAATTTTTCAACCAGTCTCAAGGCTTGGTATTCGTCCTGGGATACCAGTGAAACTGCTTGACCGTTTTGCCCCGCGCGGCCGGTTCTGCCGATTCTGTGCACATAATCGGCGGATGAGCGTGGCAGTTCAAAGTTAACCACATGCGGCAATTGGGCAATATCAATCCCACGAGCTGCCACATCGGTCGCCACCAGCACCCGAATTTCACCGGCTTTAAAGCCGGCCAGGGCGCTGGTTCTGGCGCCTTGGCTTTTATTGCCGTGTATTGCTGCCGCCTTGATCTGGGCAGTGTTGAGTTTTTCGGTGAGTTTGTTGGCGCCATGCTTGGTGCTGGTAAACACCAGTACCTGTTGCCAGTTTTTGGTTTTAACCAGATGGGTCAACAAGGCCGCTTTAGCGGTTTTATTCACCGTATAAACCAGTTGGTCTATGGTGTCGGCGGCAGCGTTTTCGACGGCGACTTCGATCTTGACCGGATTCATCAGCAGGTCGCCGGTCAGTTTGCGGATGTCGGCGGAAAAAGTCGCCGAAAACAACAGGTTTTGGCGTTTCTTAGGCAATAAAGCCAGAATTTTGCGAATGTCTTTGATAAAGCCCATATCCAGCATACGGTCGGCTTCGTCCAGCACCAATATTTCAACTTTATCCAGTTTGACGGCATTTTGGCTGACCAAATCCAATAACCGTCCGGGGGTCGCCGTTAAAATATCGACACCGCCACGCAGGCGCATCATTTGCGGATTGATTTTTACTCCGCCGAAAACCACTTCGGACTTTAAGCGTGGTTCTTGGTGAGAGCCGTATTTCACTACGGACTCGCCGACTTGAGCGGCCAGCTCGCGGGTTGGTGTCAAAATCAATGCGCGGACAGGGCGATTGCGGCCATAACTGGTTTGCGCCAAGCGCTGCAAAATCGGCAAGGTAAAGCCCGCGGTTTTGCCGGTGCCGGTTTGTGCGGCGGCCAATAAGTCCTGTCCGGTTAGCACGGCAGGAATGGCTTTACTCTGAATCGGGGTGGGGGTGGTGTAGCCGGAATCGGCAATAGCTTTCAATAAAGCCTCGGATAAACCGAGAGTGGAAAATGGCATTAAGGGGTCTCGATGAGGAAAAATGGTGGAGCGGAGGTCGGATCGTCGGTGCGATCTTGACTCGGATCCGGGAGATTATGGATTGCATAGTGATTATGGATTTCCAGACAGTAGTTTATCATGGTAATTTGCTGTGGCAGGAGAAAACCCCGGAATTAATTCGGTATTTCTCCTCATTCGCCGTCACTGGACATTAATTGTTTTGTGATAGCCGGCTGGATAATAATCGGAACCCATATCATCACCTTTCAGGCCTTGTAGTGAAATATCCTCCCATGTCCACGATCATCTTTCCGCAATCATATCGCTCATCGGCAAACTTAAATTAGATGGGAGCGATAGTCGGCGTTTTGCTCGCAGCCGGCGCCAGCCAACGCTTTGGTGCCAACAAGCTCACTCAATGTTTGCCCGATGGCGAACTGGTGGCGGTACGCGCTTGCCGGCATCTATTGGCTGGTACGGATGGGGTGCTGGTGGTGGTGCGTCCCGGTAGCGAGGCTCTTGCCGCGCAATTGCAAGCTATAGGTGCGCAGGTTAGAGTTTGCGCCGATGCGTCGCAAGGAATGGGGACGAGCCTGGCTTTTGGCATTAGTGCATGTTCCGAGGCCGATGGCTGGGTGGTCGCGCTGGCCGATATGCCGTGGATAGCTCCGGCAACCATAATTAAGGTGGCCGATTCTCTCCGATCGGGTGCGCTAATTGCCGCACCGCTCTGGCAGGGGCAGCGCGGGCATCCGGTGGGCTTTTCAGGCGTTTTGGGGGGCGAGTTGGCGGCCTTGCACGGCGATACCGGCGCGAAGGCTTTGATCCAATCTCACCAAGAGCAACTCCATCTAGTCGATTGCAATGACCCCGGTGTGTTGTGGGACATCGATCGACCGGACGATTTGCATGGCCGAACTTTATCAACATAACCAGCGATGCGCGACCTTCTCGATCTTCAGCTTGAGTTACGTAACACGCGCCGTCCCCATGCGTTGGCGACAGTGGTGGAAATACTCGGTTCTTCCTCGGCCAAACCGGCCGCCAAGGCGGTGCTCGACGTTTCGGGCAAGCTGATTGCCGGCTGGATAGGCGGCGGCTGCGCGCAGTCCATGGTGTCGGAGGCCGCCCTTAAATGTTTTGCCAGCGGAGAACCTTGCGTGATTGAAATCGATCTGAACGATGAAGTGTTCGGCGCCGGTATGCCCTGTGGCGGCAGCATGCGGGTGTATGTCGAGCCGGTATTGCCCAAACCACAGCTTTGGTTAATGGGGCATGGCCGCATCGTCGAAAGTTTGTGTGAATTTGCCTGCCGATTGGGCTTCGATGTCGTCGTTAACGATGCTCAGGCCGTTGACGAGCGTTTCCCGGCAGCCCAGCGCCTGATTAACGACGATGTCCGTTATCGCCAATTGCAGCCGCAACCGGGCGATTTCGTAGTCATCGCCACGCATCACAAGGGCGACTACGATTCTCTTACTCAAGCCTTGCAATCCGAAGCATCCTACATTGCGTTGGTATCCAGCCGTAAGCGCGCGGAATTGGTACTGGGGCGTTTGGCAAAAGAGGGTTTTAGCGAAGATAGCTTGGCCAGAATAAGCGCGCCCGCCGGTTTAAATTTCGGCGCGAAATTGCCCGAGGAAATCGCCCTGTCCATCGTCAGCGAAATGGTCTTGATCAGGCGCGGCGGCGATGGCTTGCCATTGAGCAAGCCGCAACCGGCCCGCGGCCTTTAAACCTGACGGATCGGTGTCTTTACGGGTTAAAGCCGCCCGTGTACCATGACTCACTTGCCGTACGGCCCTGTTCCATGAGCCGTGCGCTTACCCTCAACTCCTAACCACCGGGGCGAGAAATACCATGACCACGCTCAATATCAACGGCAAAACCAGCAAAATCGATCTACCGGCAGACACCCCTTTGCTTTGGGCTCTGCGTGATCAATTAGGGTTGACTGGCACCAAATACGGCTGCGGCATGGCGGTGTGCGGAGCTTGTATGGTACATATTGACGGCGAGCCGACCCGCGCCTGCGTCACGCCGATTTCGGCGGCGGTCGGCAAAAAAATCGTCACTATCGAAGCGATAGCCCAGGATGAAACGGGCCAGAAAGTCCAGGAAGCGTGGTTAGCCTTGGGCGTGCCGCAATGCGGCTATTGCCAGGCCGGGCAGGTAATGTCGGCTACGGCATTGCTGAAACATCAGCCCAAGCCCAGCGATGCCGACATCGACAAGGCCATGAGCGGCAATCTGTGCCGTTGCGGCACTTATACCCGTATTCGTGCCGCCATCAAACAGGCCGCCGGCTTGACGGAGGTTCAGCCATGAAAACCCCAAGAGAATATCAGGATCCGAGCGACGCCGATGAGTGTTTGCAAATCGACAATGTCAGCCGGCGTACGTTTCTAAAGCAGTTCGCGCTGAGCGGGTTCGTGTTGGCAGCGGGTTTTCCGGCATTAACTTTGGCTGACGAAACCGCGGCCCCAGCAACTCAGGATAAATTCGGCGCCGATGCCATGCCGCACGGCTGGGTGGATAACCCGCTGGTATTCGTGGCGATAGCCGTCGACGGCACGGTAACCATCGTCTGCCACCGTTCGGAGATGGGCCAGGGCGTGCGCACCAGTCTGCCTATGGTGGTGGCCGACGAGATGGAAGCGGATTGGCAGCGGGTACGCGTCGAGCAGGCGCTGGGCGATGAAGCGCGTTATGGCAATCAGGACACCGATGGCTCGCGCAGCATGCGCCACTTCTTTATGCCGATGCGCCGGGTCGGAGCGGCGGCCCGGCAAATGCTGGAGTCGGCGGCGGCGGCGCGCTGGCGGGTGCCGGTCGAGGAAGTTAGAGCCGAACAGCATAGGGTGCTGCATACCGTCAGCGGCAAGACATTGAGCTATGGCGAATTGGCCAAGGCTGCGGCGAAACTGCCGGTGCCGGCCCGCGACAGGTTGCGGTTGAAAAATTCGGCTGAATTCCGTTACATCGGCAAGGGTCGATCCGGCTTATACGACGGCGCGAACATCGTTTCCGGACGGGCGCAGTACGGCATAGACACCCGCCTGAAAGGCATGTTTTACGCTGTCGTCGCCAGGCCACCGGTGTTCGGCGGCAAGGTTTTGAAGTACGATGCCGGCGATGCACTCAAGGTGCCGGGCGTAGTTAAGGTCGTCGAATTGCTGGGCAGCCCGCCACCCGCCGAATTCAATCCGCTTGGTGGCGTCGCAGTGATTGCGACTAATACCTGGGCGGCGATCCAGGGACGCAAAGTGCTTAAGATAGAATGGGAGCATGGTCCGCACGCCGGCTATGATTCGGTAGCCTACAAAGCCGAACTCGAAGCCGCCGCCCGTCAGCCGGGTAAGGTAGTTCGCCAACAAGGCGATGTCGATACCGCCTTGTCAGGCGCCGCCAAGCGGCTGGAAGCCGAATATTATTTACCGCATCTCGCCCAGGCGCCAATGGAACCGCCGGCGGCGACGGCACGGATCGTCAAGGGACGCTGCGAAATCTGGACTTGTACCCAGGCGCCGCAAGCGTCCCGCGAGCGCGTCGCCAAATGGCTGAAGTTGCCGGAAGACAAGGTTACGGTCCACGTTACGCTGCTGGGTGGCGGGTTCGGGCGCAAATCCAAGCCCGACTATGTGATCGAAGCGGCGCTGTTGTCGCAGGCGATGCAAGGCAAACCGGTTAAATTGACCTGGACCCGCGAGGATGACCTGCAGCATTCCTATTTCCACACGGTTTCTCTGGAACGCCTGGAAGCAGGTCTGGATGCCGAGGGTAAACCGCTGGCCTGGCTGCACCGCACCGTGGCGCCGAGCATTTCGTCGACGTTTGGACCGGACAGCAAGCAACAGATGCCGGTCGAACTGGGCATGGGCGTCATCAACATTCCTTTCGCCATTCCTCATCTGCGCATCGAAAATCCGCCGGCGGAAGCGCATACCCGCATCGGCTGGTTCCGTTCGGTGTCCAATATCCCACATGCCTTTGCCGTTCAGTCCTTCGTTGCCGAACTGGCCGCCGCCGCGGGGCGCGATCACCGCGATTTTTTGCTGGAGCTGCTCGGTCCGCCACGGCGTATCGATCCTCGTAGCCTGGGAGATACCTGGAATCATGGCGAATCGCCCGATCTTTACCCGGTAGATACCGGACGCCTGCGCCGCGTCATCGAGAAGGTTACTCATGAAGCCGGCTGGGGACGCACCTTTCCCAAGGGGCGAGGATTGGGGTTGGCCGCCCATTACAGTTTCGTTACCTACGTGGCGGTGCTTGCGGAAGTCGTCGTCGAAGACGACGGCAGGTTGAGCATCCCGAGAATCGACATCGCCGTGGATTGCGGGCCGCAAGTCAATCCCGAGCGTATCCGCTCGCAGATAGAGGGCGCTTGCATCATGGGTGTCAGCTTGACGACGCTCGGCGAAATCAGTTTCAAGGCTGGAGCCGTGCAGCAGGATAACTTCCACGCCTATCAGCTCACACGCATTGATGATGCGCCGCGCGAAATCAAGGTGCATTTGTTGCCTGCGGCAGAATTCGATGTGCCATTGGGCGGCGTCGGCGAACCGGGCGTGCCGCCGATTGCGCCGGCGCTGTGCAATGCCATTTTCGCCGCCACAGGTCAGCGGATTCGCCAATTGCCGATACGGGATCAGTTACAGAGAGCTTGATATGTTCTGGCTGTGAGTGTTTGGACAATATTTCAGGTCGGTGAACCCGTGATCTTGCTTTGTTATCGGTTTTTTTCCTGAGGAGGGGGCGCAGGGCAAATATTGCCTAAATGGCATGCAATTGTTGCAGACTCGGATGTTGGTCATAGGGCAAGCATTGAGCCGGCAGAGACCTATTATCCTTTCCGGCTAATCATCCCATCATACAAGAAATAGCAACAGATACAATTCGCTGATTGTTTTCATTTAGGAAATAAATCATACATAAATAGATGGATTGTCAAATGAATTGCGAGGGGCTACAGTTAAGTCGACTTCAAAATTTATTCACTTGGCTGGTTAAGGAGCTACAGATGAACACAAACACTTTGTATCGCGATGTGATGACCGGTTTGTTTTTCGGTGCCGGTATCTTAGGATTTGTTTCCGGTCAGTTCATCCTGTCGACCCTGTTATTTGGTATGGCCTCAGTCATCTCCAATATCCAACCTGCCAAGCCCGTACGCGTCTGATTTTTGTTGTGCCTCCTCGTTGTTAAGAAGTAAACACTCCATAGCCTCCACCCTTGCTCGGGATGGAGGCTTTTTTTGTTGTTCGATCCAGCCGATTCAAGTTGACCGTAACGGTTTGCTAGCAATTTCTTAATCCTGCTTGATTCGGCCCCAACTGCAATCAGGCTGGCGAGCCAAGGGCAATGAACAGCCCGGATCGAGGAAGAATCTATAAGCAAAAATCAGCCTGCGACAACTTGTCGCAGTTTTTCTGGACAGAAAGCTTTTTATCCAATAGAATCGCCCCACCTTGAGCAAGGTTGATGCGATTTGCAAGAGTCGCTATCTTTCAATGGGGGAGGAAGGCGGCCAGTAACATGGTAAAAAAATAATAATAAACGCGAGATATTAAGCTGTCGTTTTTAACGACAGGCGTCCAAATCATAAAATAATAAAACCGGACGAAGCCCACTTAATGTGGGCTTTTTTATGGGCAAGCTACAGCCTTGTTGCCGGATGCGAAGCGCCTACGGATTGCAAAAAGTAATTTAGGATTGAGGGAATCAATCCGAGTTAAATTGAGACGATTTTCAGTGTCGTACGCTATTATCCGGCTCTCTTCCCCACTGAAAAGCCGGTCATGAACGACGATAGACGATCACACGAGTCTTCGGGGCTCAGAATGTTTTTTGACGAGCAATTGCATCATCTGCAATCGCTGGTCGGCAGTCTGTCTAACCATGTTCACGGCGAAGAGCCTCGGACAGATGAAGACACGCTGATCGTCGAAAACTTCGTCGATGCCGCAAACACGAAGATGAGAGCGGTAAGCGGCTTCGCAGAAAAATTAAGAGCACATGTGCGTTCGCTGCACAACCACGTGCTCCAGGTCATCGAAGAAATTCCTCCTCCCGTTGCATTAAACCAAGATGCTTTTAGAACCGATCCATTGGTTAATTCTCTGTTCGTCAATGCCAGCGACATTGAACGGCTATTTCAAAGAACCCCCGAGGTGGATGCCTATTTATGCGCGCATGATAAAGGTCAAACCCCGATCATTTATGCGCTGTTAACGGTCTGTAAGAGTGAAAAGTCGATGCTGGGCGTCGGTATGCTGGGTGACATGCTGGTCCGCGACGTACCGCAGCAGGCGGTTAATTTCTCTTCGCATAAAATCCATACGCCCTGCACCAATTGCGCAGAGTTAAGTTCGGCCTTAAGACAATATCTATTCGGGCGGATAGTCGGTCTGATCAAGCAGGAGATGACATTGCGCATGACTCAGCAAACCGAGTTAGGCGATAAATCCTACGAAGGCCGGCTTAAGAGTCTGGCCAATCCGGATGTCTATCTCGATGCATTGATCGAATATCTGGAAATCCCGGCCAGGCTGTTGAGTATTGAAAAAATCCATTTCAAGCTCAGCAAGTTGGGGATTAAATTAGAGGGCAACGACAGGCAATGCGCCAATGAGTTTGACATCCATGAGCTCAGTTGGAGCGACGGTACCCGCAATGTGGTGTTGCAAATTGCTTACAGCCGCTAAGCGGCGCAAGGAAGCGCAACGCGAAGTTGCCTAGAGATTGCAACCGGGCAATTGAAACAAGCGATCAGGCGGTGTCGCCGAACCGTTGCCTAGCCAGGTTTTCTTCCCTTGCGGCATCGATCTCCCGCATCACGCTACGCACGTCGGCTGGCCGAGTGCTGTGTTCGAAGCGGCCGGTCAGCTGAGTATCGGGATGGAGGTCGCCGCTTTGGTAGAGCTTCCACATTTCCTTGCCATACTCGGTGGTTAACAGTTCCGGCGCAAACTGGCCGAAATAGGCGGCCATGTTGCCGACGTCGCGTTCCAGCATCATCCGGGCGTTGTTGTTGCCGGCGGCATCGACCGCCTGTGGCAGGTCGATGATGACTGGGCCGTCGCCGCCGACCAGCACGTTGTATTCCGACAAATCGCCGTGAACCAGCCCGTCGCACAACATCCGGACGATTTGCGAAATCAGTATGCCATGGTATTCCCTGGCCTGCGCCGCCGTCATCTCCAGGTCGTTGAGCCTGGGGGCGGGGCTGCCGTCGGCATCGGTCACCAATTCCATCAGCAATACGCCGTCGATGAAGTTATAGGGGCGCGGTACCCTGACGCCGGCGTCGGCCAGGCGATACAAGGCGGTGACTTCGGCGTTCTGCCAGGCCGACTCCTGTTCTTGGCGGCCGTAGCGGCTGCCTTTCTCCATGGCGCGAGCCCGGCGGCTGTTGCGTACCTTGCGGCCTTCCTGATACAGGACGCTTTGGCGGAAACTGCGCTGGTCGGCTTCCTTATAAACCTTGGCGCAACGGATTTCCGTTCCGCAGCGGACCACGTAGACGGCGGCTTCCTTACCGCTTTTCAGCGAACGAATGACTTCGTCGACCAGGCCGTTTTCGATTAAGGGTTCGATTCGTTTAGGCGTTTTCATAGGCAATATTATGCACGTCCCGAAGTGATTGTTGTCGGCAATTCGTCAAATTGGTGTTGATCGGGCAGTTTATTGGGTTGCCTGCAATTGCTGCAAACTCTCCGCCACTCGCCGTGCGTCCAAGGCCGGATCGACATCGTCATCGATTTGCCGGATAACCAGGGCCGGATCGACGATAAACGTCCAGCGCTTAGCCAGATTGATAACCGGCATTTTTACCCCGTAGGCCTCGGTGACTTTGGCGTCGGCGTCGGACAGCAAATTGAAGCTGAGTTTGTGTTTACTGTGAAAATCTAGCAGAGCCTTAAGCTCATCGGTACTGATGCCGTATACCTCGGCGTTTTGTCGGCGAATGATCTCGATGGCGTCGCGGAACGCGCAAGCTTGGGTGGTGCAACCGGGGGTGCCGGCCTTGGGGTAAAAATACAGCACGGTCCAGCCCTTACCTTGCCGAGAGGCCAGGTTAACTTCGCTGCCGTCCTGGGCCGACAACTGGAACAGTGGGGCAGGATCGCCGGCTTTTAATGCCTCGGCGTGCGCCGCGGAGAGAAAAGGCAGCCATGACAAAAACAAGGCGAACTGTTTAAGAAAGGTGGGCTTTTGCATCGGGTATCTCCTGTTTAAAGGTGGTGGGGGGTTAAGGTTGGTGACGGCTTTCGAGCAGACAACGCTCGTCGTTGTGTTGGGGATTATTCACCCAGTCGCTGACCGGCGTGGAGGTCATGTGTATATAACCCTGGTGACCGAGTAGTGTAAATGCTTGATCGTCGGTCGTGGATTTATCTAGCCATTGCCGATACTGTTCCGGCAGGATGATAACCGGCATGCGTTGGTGAATGGGCTGCATAAATTCAGCCGAGGCCGTGGTAATAATCGTGCAGGAATACAGGGTTTGCTGATCGTGTTGCCACTGTTCCCATAGCCCGGCAAACGCAAACAGTTGATGATCGTGGCGATGGATATGGAAGGCTTGTTTGCCGGATATTCGCTGTTGCCATTCGTAGAAGCCGGTGGCCGGTATCAAGCAGCGGCGATGGCGGAAGGCCGAGCGAAACGAAGGTTTTTCCCGTATGGTTTCCGCGCGGGCATTGATCAAATGAGCGCTGTTTTTATGGTCCTTGGCCCAGGACGGCACCAAGCCCCAGAACAGATTGACCGCTTTGCGGGATTGGTCTTCCAGCTCGACGACGGACAGAATTTTTTGTGCCGGAGCGATGTTATAACTGGCCTGATAGTGCAACAGCCGATGTAATTGAAAATGCCGGATGAGGCTGTCCGGCGTTGCGGTGAGACTAAAGCGGCCGCACATGTCGATGGTTTCCTGAATGTAAGAATCGGTTCGGTTTGTCCATGGCGTTAATCATAGCCAGTCTTGCAGTGATTGCCTGGGGGTTGTCGGTTCGCGCCAGGGCCGGATGGAACGGCGCCGGGAATACGCCGCACTATTAAACAGCATTATCGGTAGATTCGATATTACTGGCATGGGTGCAGGCTATGTTATTCCAGTCCGGTATTGGCCGGTTCCACGAAGGTTTTTGATAGCTTGCCGGACGGTTCCGCACGGAAAAACCATGGCTGCCGAAGCCCCATCATGCTAGTCATGGCCCTGAGCAGCGTCTGGTTCAGGCGTTTTTCGGCTGCATTTGATAGCGCTTTGTCGTTTTACTGGTACATTGACCGATTTATTAACCGCCTCGGCCAATTACGGGATCAGTCAATTATCATGCCCAACTCAAAACACATCATCATCGTCGGCGCCGGGCCGGGCGGACTTTGTGCCGGAATGTTACTCAGCTATCGTGGCTTCAAAGTATCGATTTACGATAAGCATGCCCGAGTCGGCGGCCGCAACCGGGCGATCAAGATGGACGGTTTTACCTTCGATACCGGGCCGACGTTCTTGCTGATGAAGGGCGTGCTGGATGAAATGTTTGAACTATGCGGCCGACGCAGCGAGGATTACCTGGAGTTTATGCCGCTCAATCCGATGTACCGCCTGATGTTCGACGACCGGGAATTATCGGTATTTTCCGACCGCGAAAACATGCGCGCCGAATTAAAGAAAGTGTTCGACGAAGGCTCGGCCGGTTACGAGCGCTTCATCGATAACGAACGCGAGCGCTTCAATCGCCTTTATCCCTGCATCACCCGCGATTACTCCTCGCTAAGCTCGTTTTTTTCGCTGGATTTGATCAAGGCGCTGCCGTGGCTGGCGTTTCCGAAAAGCGTGTTCAACAACCTGGGCCAATATTTCAATCAGGAAAAAATGCGCCTGGCGTTTTGCTTCCAATCGAAATACCTGGGGATGTCGCCCTGGGATTGCCCGGCCTTGTTCACCATGCTGCCGTATCTGGAACACGACTACGGCATCTATCATGTCGCCGGCGGCTTGAATCGGATCGCGGCGGCGATGGCGAAAGTCATCGAAGAATCCGGCGGCGAGATTCATCTGAACGCCGAAATCGAGTCCTTGCTGGTTGAAAGCGGCGCAGTCAAGGGTGTGAAACTGCAAAACGGCGAAGAAGTGCGCGGCGACGAAGTGATCGTCAACGCCGATTTCGCTCATGCGATGACTCATTTGCTCGCGCCGGGCAGCCTGAGCAAACATGCCCCCGAAAAACTGGAAAAACGCGAATATTCCTGCTCGACCTTCATGCTCTATCTGGGGCTGGATAAGGTTTACGATCTGCCGCATCACACTATCGTTTTCGCCAAGGATTACACCAGCAATATCCGCAATATCTTCGGCAACAAGACCTTGACCGAGGATTTTTCGTTTTACGTGCAAAACGCCTCGGTTAGCGATGCCAGTCTGGCGCCCGCCGGCAAATCGGCGCTGTATGTGCTGGTGCCGATGCCGAACAACGATAGCGGCCTGGATTGGCAAGCGCATTGCCAACAGGTTCGGGAGCAAGTGCTGGATACGCTGGGTAGCCGTCTGGGTTTGACCGACATTCGCCAGCATATCGAATGCGAAAAAACCATCACCCCCGGCACCTGGGAAAGCGACGAATACGTATACAAGGGCGCGACCTTCAGCCTGTCGCACAAATTCAGCCAGATGCTGTATTGGCGGCCGCATAACCGCTTCGAAGAGTTGGACAACTGCTATCTGGTCGGCGGCGGCACGCATCCCGGCAGCGGCTTGCCGACCATTTACGAATCGGCGCGGATTTCCTCGAATCTGATTTCCAAGAAGCACCGGGTATCGTTCAAGGCAATCCGGCAAAGTGCCTGGCTGAAAAAAGCCAGGGCCTAAACCATGGCGACCATACAAGCCGTTTCGCCAGTCGATGGGCGGGTGCTGGGCAATTTTCCGGTCGCCGATCAGCAACTTATCGATCGACAAATGGCGGCAGCGCGAACGGCCGCGCAAAGCTGGGCAAAACTGACGGTTGCCGAACGGACGAACATGCTGTCCAGGCTGGTGCCGCTGCTGATGGCCGAGTTGGACTCGATTTGCGAGTTAATCAGCCTGACCACCGGCAAAGTCCGCACCGAAGCCTTGCTGGGCGAGATTTATCCGATACTGGATTTGGCGCGCTATTACCAAAAACATGCCGCCAACATCTTAAGTTATCGTGGCGTGCCGACTTCGCCGTTCGCCTTTCCGGGGGCCACCGCCGGCATCGAGCGCCGCCCGTATGGTGTGGTGGCGGTGGTTTCGCCGTGGAATTATCCGTTTCAACTCTCGGTCGGGCCGATGTTGACCGCGCTGTATGCCGGTAACGCCGTGATCCTGAAACCTTCGGAATTAAGCTTGCCGGTCGGGCAATTGATTGTCGATTTGTTCGAACAACTGGATTTGCCGCCAGGCCTAGTGCAATGGCTGGTAGGGGCGGGGGAAACCGGCGCACAGCTGATCGATGCCGGCCCGGATTTGGTGTTTTTCACCGGTGGCTTGGCAAGCGGTCGAGCGGTGATGCAACGCGCCGCGCAACATCCGATTCCGGTATTGCTGGAGTTGGGCGGCAAAGACCCGATGCTGGTTTTCAACGATGCGCCTTTGCAGCGTGCCGCCGATGCGGCCTTATACGGCGCGTTTTGCAATAGCGGCCAGGTCTGTGTGTCGGTGGAGCGTCTGTATGTGCAACAAGATTGCCACGATCGGTTTTTAAAACTATTGCTGGACGGCGTGGCGCAACTGCAGGTCGGTCACGGCCGGCAAGGCGATTTAGGCGCGATGGCCAGCGAACGGCAATTTGCGGTTGTCGAAGCCCATTACCAGGATGCGTTGGCGCAAGGCGCCCAAGTCTCCGGCCCGCTGGAAAGGCAGGGCAATTATCTCAAGCCGGTCGTATTGTGGAACGCGCACCATGGCATGCGGGTAATGCGCGAGGAAAGCTTCGGGCCGCTGTTGCCGGTGATGGCATTCACCGACGAAGCCAACGCGATAAGCCTGGCTAACGATAGCGAATTTGGCCTGAACGCCAGCATCTGGAGCCAGGATATTCGCAAGGCCGAGCGGGTCGCCGGCCAATTGCAAGTTGGCAACTGGGCGATCAACGACGTGATCAAAAACATCGGCCATCCCGGCTTGCCGTTCGGCGGCGTAAAAAAAAGCGGTTTCGGCCGTTATCACGGCGCGGAAGGCTTGCGCAATTTCACTTATCCTGTGTCCGGCATGACCAGTCGCAGCCATTTGTCTAAGGAACCCAACTGGTTTCCGTACTCCGAGCAGCGTTATCGGGACTTCAAGGGCTATATGGACTTTGTTTACGGCTCAGGGTGTTTATGGCAACGCATCAAGCGCAACTGGCCGGCTTTGCAAGCATTTCGGGAATATTCGGCCTTCGATTTAACGCAGCGCTGGCAAAATCTTAAATTACTGTTGTCATGGAAACGGGACTATTGATGAAGCAAAACAACAATCAACGCGTGGTGGTGATCGGTGCCGGTTTGGGTGGTCTGTCGGCCGCTATTTCCCTGGCATCGGAAGGTTTTCAGGTCGAACTGGTCGAGAAAAACGACAAGGTCGGCGGCAAGCTGAATATTCTGACCAAGGACGGCTTTACCTTCGACCTGGGGCCGTCGATCCTGACCATGCCGCATATCTTCGAGGCTTTGTTTAGCAAGGTCGGCAAAAACATGGCCGATTATGTCGGTATCGAAAAAGTCGAACCGCACTGGCGCAATTTCTTCGAAGACGGCACGACCATAGACTTATGTGCTGACGCACAAAATCAGCGTCGCGAGCTGGACAAGCTGGGTCCGAACACCGCCGCTGAATTCGCCCGTTTCATGGCCTATTCCAAAAAACTGGGCACCGAAACCGAAGCCGGCTATTTTGCCAAGGGCCTGGATACATTTTGGGAGCTGCTAAAGTTTTACGGCCCGCTACGCAGCCTGAACTTCGACGTGTTTCGGTCGATGGACCAGGGCGTGCGACGCTTCATTTCCAACCCTAAATTGGCCGATATTCTCAATTACTTCATCAAATACGTCGGTTCCTCGCCTTACGATGCGCCGGCCTTGATGAATCTGATGCCTTATATTCAATACGAATACGGCTTGTGGTATGTGAAGGGCGGCATGTACGGGCTGGCGCAGGCCATGGAAAAGCTGGCGGTCGAGTTGGGCGTGGCGATACGCCTGAACACCGAAGTCGAAGAAATTCAATATCAAGCAGGCCGTGCTACCGGCATTCGTTTACAAGGCGGCGAAGTCTTGCCCGCCGACATCGTGGTGTCGAATATGGAAGCGATTCCGGCCATGGCCAAGCTGTTGCATAGCTCGCCATCTGAACTCAAAAAAATGCAGCGTTTCGAGCCGACTTGTTCCGGCCTGGTGTTGCATTTAGGCGTGAATCGGCTGTATCCGCAATTGGCGCATCACAACTTCTTTTATTCCGATCGTCCGCGCGAACATTTCGATGCGGTATTCAAGAGCCATCGTCTGTCCGACGACCCGACCATTTATCTGGTCGCGCCGTGCAAGACCGATCCGGCGCAGGCGCCGGCAGGTTGCGAGATCATCAAAATCCTGCCGCACATTCCGCATATCGACCCGGACCAGCCGCTAAGCGCCGACGATTATTGGGCGCTGCGGGAGCGGGTGTTAATCAAATTGGAACGCATGGGCTTGACCGACCTGAGAAAACACATCGTCACCGAAGAATACTGGACGCCGCTGGACATTCAGGCCAAGTATTATTCCAACCTGGGATCGATTTACGGTGTCGTCGCCGACCGTTGGAAAAATCTGGGTTTCAAGGCGCCGCAGCGCAGCAGTCGGTTATCAAACCTATATTTTGTCGGCGGCAGCGTCAATCCCGGCGGTGGCATGCCGATGGTGACTTTGTCCGGGCAGTTGGTGCGGGATAAGATTTTGGCGGATTTGGGGAGTTAAAAGATAGGGTTGATTCCGTTCGTGGTGAGCCTGTCGAGCCATGAACGGAATCAACCGGGTTGGCTTCTCTTTGATGAGTTGCTATCGTATTGAATGTGTGAAATTAGACACCTTCCCGAGCAGGAAGAACTCGGCAAGAACCCTTTAGCGTATTCTACAGTTTGCAGTGGTTTGCGCTTCTCTATTACCCAGTGCATCGGTTACTGTCACAGTAACTTGGTTACCGATAAATGCCGCAGGGATACGGCTAGCACCGGCCAGGACGTTGGCTTGGTTACTGTCGAAATCGAATTCGTCAATGCCGGCGATATCGGCCGCCATTGACGACAGTGCGGAATTGTTTCCAGAACTGATGATGGCGGTATACATTGCGCCCGGAGCCAAGCCTTCGACTTCGACGGAGACTATTGAGCGAGCCGGGCGGATTCTCTTTTCGCATTTGAGCAATTCGCCGGCATTTGCTTCGGCGACGGTAAAAGACAGTAGTAAGGCTGCAGTAGACAGGGATAATGTGCGTTTCATTTTGTTTACCTCGTTGAGCGAATTTATAAAAGGCCAAAGAGCAGGCCGAACGACAAAAACGAAGGTCTAACGACTATTCAGAGCTTGTCGGACGTTAATTCCGGTAGAGGTCGTCAAAGTTCAAACAAAAGAAAGTTTTGCCCGCAATTTGAACCGATACCTTGAGGTTTTGATGGCTAAGTGGCTGAATCGAACCATGTAGCTTGAGTTGCGATTACCGAGATGAAGGTGTTTCCAGTAACGCTTAGGGGCGACAGGCCGGCAGGATTGTCGATTTACACGGATCCCCGCTCGACGGGGCGAAAAGCAAGGAGGCGATTTGTGAATCCGATTTAAACGATCCGTCGCGATAGCGGCATACTTTCAATGCCCCAAACTTTCCCTGACCGTCAACCCCGCCGCCTGACGTGCCGGCCAATACGATGCCAGCCAGGCCAGCAATAACACCAGCCCCAACCAGTAAAACGCCGCTTTCAAATCAAAGGCAAAATCCAGTTCGATTCCCAGCATAGTCTTGCCTAACTCGCCAGCGACCGGTTCGGCAGCCAGATAGGCCAAGGGTACGCTTAGCACCCAGGCGACGACGCCATGTAACAGGCCTTCCACTAAAAATAACCGGAACACCGATTTGGACGGGGCGCCGATGGCCCGTAGTACGCCGATTTCTCGGGTACGTTGCAAAACCCCAATTGCCAAGGCGCCGGACAGGCCTATGCCGCCAACGGCGGCGATCATGCTGGCCAGAACCAGTAGTGTGCCGAGCACCGGGTTGAACTGGTTCCTGACGAACTGGTGTTGTTCAAGTTTGGCTACAGTGGTGTAGACATCCAGCTGGATGCCGTGGTCTTGAAAGCCTTGTTTCAATTGCCGCAGATAATCGGCTTCCTCGGCCAGACTGTTGACCGCGGCGGCCAGCAGTGCGAACGAGGCCATGTCGTTACGCCGGGTGATGTCGCGCAGGGTTTCCAGCGGTGCATATACCGGTTCGACCGCATAATTGCCGCCAGCCAACCAGCGGTAGGTACCGATCACCTGCCAGGCTTGCTTGAGCGGACCGATAGCGATGTCCAGTTTGTCGCCGGCCCGGATGCCGTTCAGCTGGGCGGTATCGGCGTTCAGCACCAAGACCCGTTGCCCGGCATCGGCGGCCTGCATCCAGCGTCCGGATTCGATCAAGGGGGCATACATGGCTGAGGCCGAGGGCAGTCCCAGCATCTGCGCACCCAGGCTGCCTTGTTGCCGCAGTGTCGTGCCGTCTTTCGAGATTTCCATCGGTAGCCGTTGCCAGACTTCCGCTGATTGAGTGGCCGTGACCGAACGGGCAATATCCAGAATCTTTTGTTCGGGTTGATCGGCACTGAAACCCAGCCGTACCGCAAACCGGCTGCGGGCCATTTCGTTGTCCAGCGTTAGGTTTAGCGAAGCTATCAGACTCATCAGCACCAAAAACATTGCCCCGGCGATGATCAATACGCTTTGCGTCAGCAACAGCCGGCCCTTGCGGCGGAACAGGTTGCCCAGCGCGGCGGCATGGAGGGTGGGTAGAAGGCGGGCTCCCAGCCGTTCTACCCACAAATCCAGACGGCTGTAGCCGAAATCCGCGCCCAAACCGTAGCTGGCGATGGCAACCCGCACCGTCATCGCTGCGCCCTTCAGTATCGGGCCCGAGGCCGCCAGCAATGGCGCCAGCAAGCCGCCCAACAACATATAAAGAACGGCACGGGACGATACCTCGAACCCGCCGCAGTCGATGTTGAACAAGCCCAACAGTTGGCAGGAGCTGAAATAGGCGGCAGCCAAACCGGGCGGCGCGGCTAACGCTATCGCCAGCAAGGCCATCAACAGGATTTCGCTCAGATAGACGGCGGCGATGCTGGCGGTAGCGCCGCCCAGGGCCTTCATCACGCCGATCTGGTCGGTTTGCTGGGCGATGTGGGCGGAGACGGTGTTTAAAATCAGTACGCTGGCCAATGCCAGGGAAACCAGCGCCATGATTTGCAATACGCCGTTCACGCCGGCCAGAATCGGCCTGCCCCAATGTTTTTCGGGATCTTGCAATAGCGTAACGTTGACGGCGATGTGGTGTTGGGCCAGCAAGGCGCTAATCTCGGCGGCCACCGTTCGGGCCTGTTCGCTGCTGTAAGGCGGGGTGATTTGCACCAGCAGTTGCCGAAAGCTGTTGGCCGACACGCCGAACAAGGCGGCGGTCGAGGCGTCGGCAAAGAAATGCACCTGGCCGCCGAACTTGGGCGGTTTGACGAAAGGGTGGCGGACGATGCCGGTGATCGGCAATGTCTGGCCGCCTTTGGCAGTTTGGAACTCGATATTGTCGCCGATATTCAATCCGCTGAATGGGACGGACAGGTTTTCGATGGCGATATTGCCGGCGGAAGGCCAGTTACCGGTTTGCAGCGCGGTTTTGTCGAAGTGTTGGCCGGTGTAATCGGGACGGACGACCAGGGTGCCCATGGTCCATTCGCTCTCGCCGGGGCGGCGGAAATGCACCGTCAATTGCGTTAGGGTATCGACGCCGGCGACGCTGGGCAGGGCCTTGATGTTTGTGAGCAGTGCCAGGTCGGCATCGCTGCGCAACATCAGATTGATATGCGAGGGTTGGGATTGCCGGTGGGCGGCATCCATTTTGTTCAGTTGCAAATCGATCAAGCCGAACAGCGTGCCGACGCAGAACACCCCGGCGGCGATGCTGATGATGGCCAGCAGGCTGCGGGACTTCGCGGCCCATAAATCGGCCCGGACTTTGTGCCATAAGGTATGCAACTCAACCTACCCGAGCCGGCGTATCGGCATGGATGCGGCCGCTGCGGATTTCCAGCTTGCGGCTGGCGGCATCGGCCAGCGTTTCGTTGTGGGTGACCATCACCAGGGTCTTGCCTTGATCCCGCAAATGCGCGAACAGCTCGAACACCGAGTCGGCGGTGGCGGCATCCAGATTGCCGGTGGGTTCGTCGGCGACGATCAGCGGCGGGTCGTTGGCCAGCGCGCGGGCAATCGCCGCCCGCTGCTGCTGGCCGCCGGATACCTGGCTGGGCAGGCGGTGCGCCTCGGCGGCCAGTCCGACCCGTTCCAGCAATTGCATGGCCCGCTCTCTGCGCTGCGATTTATTGAGTTTGCCGAGAAAATCCATCGGCAACACGATGTTCTGCAACAGGCTTAGTGCCGGCAGCAGTTGGAAGAACTGAAAGACGATGCCGACATTGCCGCCGCGCCAGCGCGTCAGTTTTTCGTTGCTCAAGGTCTGCAGGGCTGCGCCGTTGACGATCACTGCACCGCGACTGGGGTGGTCGATGCCGGTCAACAAATTCAGCAGCGTGGATTTGCCGTTGCCGGACGGGCCGACGATGGCGACGAACTCGCCGGGGAGTATTTCCAGATTGATGTCGTGCAACACGGTTTGCAGGGTGCCGGCCTGCGGGTAATCCTTATAGACCTGCTTCAGTTCGATGATCTTATTCATAACGGCCGGCAAATTGCGGTATGTTACACGAGGCGCGGGCATCGTGTTTTGCCCTTCACATCCATGAGCAACGCCGGAGGGCGCAATGACATCGGTACGCATTTTATGGCTGTTGCTTTGCCTGATTTGGGTGGGGGCGGAAATACTGCTGGCCCGCAAACGGGCGTTGGATGACAGCCGGATTACCGACAGCGAGCAACGTTCGCAAGGGCTGCTGTGGCTGAGTGTAATGGCTAGCCTGGGCCTGGCGTTGCTGTTTAAAAATCTGGACTGGGCTCATCTCCCGATCAAATATCTGCCTCGGCAGTGGCTGGCCATGCTGTTGTTTGCGGTGGGGCTTTATCTGCGCTACCTGGCGGTCGTCAGGCTGGGCAGGTTTTTTACTACCCACTTGGCGATTCAACATGAACACCGGCTGATTACCGATGGCCCTTACCGCTGGCTGCGGCATCCGGCTTATACCGGGTTGTTGATTGCCCTTGCCGGGGCGGGATTGGCGATGGGAGATGCCATCGCCTTGTTGATCTTGATCGTCCCCACTTTTTTGGCGTTTAAAACCCGCATCGAGCTAGAGGAAAAAATGCTGGATAGCAAGTTTGGCGATGAATATCGGGCTTACAGCAAAACTACCTGGAAACTGTTGCCTTGGCTGTATTAGCAGGCCTTGCCGGAATACGCCTGTCTGAACAGACATCCTGTAAGGTATAATTCCGCATCGTTTAGCGACTGTTTTTATCGCCGTAAATCGGCGGCCGGCGCTTTGAGCCGGTTCGGGCTAGCCATGCGAAGGCTTGCTGCTTGCAGGTTTTTTTGCTGTCCCAAGTTCCCGGCCGGAATCCCAATCTCTCCTTAACTAATTTTGGTTATTGTCTTTTTAAGGCTAGTGCTTTAACAGGATTCTCACCCCATTGACATGAAGAAAAGCGACTTTTATTACCATCTGCCCGAATCCCTGATCGCCCAGAAACCCTTGCCGCAGCGTAGCGCCAGCCGTCTGCTGCATCTGGATAAACAATCCGGCGCCGTGACAGACGGTCAATTCACGGATTTTATCGACATGCTGCAGCCCAACGATCTGCTGGTGCTGAACGACACCAAGGTGATTCCGGCCCGCCTGTTCGGCCACAAGGCCAGCGGCGGCAAGATCGAAATCCTGATTGAACGCATCGAAAACGACCGCCAGGCCTTGGCGCATATCAAGGCCAGTAAGTCGCCGAAGCCGGGGGGCTTGTTGAATCTGGATAACGGCGCGGTTTGCCGGGTTATGGAAAGAGAGCATGATCTGTTCCGCCTGGCTTTCGAAACCGAATCCACCTTGCTGGAACTGTTGGCGGAAATCGGCCACATGCCGTTGCCGCCCTACATAGCCAGGGCCGACGATAGCGACGATCTCGACCGTTACCAAACCCTGTTCGCCAAGCAGGCCGGAGCGGTTGCCGCGCCGACCGCCGGCCTGCATTTCGATCAGGCGACACTGGATAAAATTGAGCGAAAAGGCATCGCCAAAGCCTTTGTGACGCTGCACGTCGGCAGCGGCACTTTCCAGCCGGTGCGGGTGGAGGATTTATCGCAGCATGTGATGCACAAGGAATATTTCCAGGTGCCGCAACAAACCGTCGCTGCCGTCAGGCAAACCCGAGAGCGCGGCGGGCGGGTGGTGGCCATCGGCACCACGGCGGTACGGGCGCTGGAATCGGCATCGACCGGCGGCGAATTGCAGGCCGGATTCGGCGATACCGAGTTGTTCATTACCCCCGGTTATACCTTCAAATCCGTTGACGCGATGCTGACCAATTTCCACCTGCCGGAATCGACGCTGCTGATGCTGATCTCGGCCTTCGCCGGTTACGATGCGGTGATGGAAGCCTACCGGCATGCCATAGCCCAGCGTTACCGGTTTTTCAGCTACGGCGACGCGATGGTCATCATTTAGCAAAGAACAACCGTTGCTGCGCCAAGCATGCCGTTCATGCGAGCCAGGTCGAAGCATGAACGGCTAGCGTGTTTCGGGAAACCTTACAAGCCCAGCTCGCTCAAGCCGGGATGGTCGTCCGGGCGGCGGCCCAAATCCCAGTGAAACAATCTGTCATCGGCCTTGATCGGCAAGTCGTTGATGCTGGCGAAACGGCGTTGCATCAGGCCGAACTCGTTGAATTCCCAGTTTTCGTTGCCATAGCTGCGATACCAGTTATTGGAATCGTCGTGCCATTCGTAAGCGAAGCGCACGGCGATGCGGTTGCCGGTGGTGGCCCATAATTCCTTGATCAAGCGGTAATCCAGTTCCTTGGCCCACTTGCGCTGCAGGAAGACGCGCACCTGTTCGCGGCCGACCGGAAATTCCGAACGGTTACGCCAGCGGGTGTCTTCGGTATATACCTGTACCACGCGGTCGGGATCGCGGCTGTTCCAGGCATCTTCGGCCATGCGCACCTTCTGCGCGGCGGTTTCCGGGGTGAATGGCGGCAAGGGCGGTTTGGTTTCCATGGGGTTTCTCCGAATGATGATCGAATCGAACAGGTAGACAGGATTGTCTACCTGCGAGAATAGGGTAGCAGTGGTAGACAGACTTGTCTACAATCTAGCCATGATTTCCGATTCCTCTGCCGATTTTTCCAGCCATCCTCCCAAAGACAGGATCTTGCTCACCGCCCACGATCTGTTCTACCGGGACGGTATCCGCGCCACCGGCATCGACAAAGTCATCGCCGAATCGGGCGTGAGCAAGGTGACTTTTTACCGGTACTTCCCCAGCAAAAACGATTTGATCCGGGCTTTTCTGGAATACCGGCACCGGCGTTGGATGGACTGGTTCGTCGATGCCCTGCGCCGCCACGGCGGCAAGCCGGGCGGCGGGCTGATGCCGTTGGTTCCGGTGATGGAGGAGTGGTTTTGCAACCCGGTTTATCGCGGCTGCGCCTTTATCAATACCGTCGCCGAACTCGGCGGCAGCTTGCCCGATGTGGTGGAAATTTGCCACAGCCACAAACAGGATATGGTGCAGGTGATTGCCGGTTTACTGCCGGACGACGAATCGCGGCAGCGTCTGGCCAATGCCGCGGCCATTGCCATAGACGGGGCCATCGTCAGGGCGCAACTGGAACCGAAAACCGCCGTGGTTAAGGAATCGCTGCAAAGTCTGGCGGTTTTATTGGCGGCCTTGGCGTAGATATTGGAGCAGCGTTGAATTTTTGAATCGATGGGTGGGTATTTGGAGGGCTCAATCGTCTTATTAATGGGATCCCATCGGACAAAAATTTTGGAGCGCTCATGACAATCCGCCCTTTCCGGGTTTTGGTTCATCGATATATAGGTTTGGCGACGATTGCTTTCTCGGTTAACGCCGGGCTAAGCGGGAGTTTGCCGGCTTTTTACGGGGAAATTTCGGTGTCGGCCATTGAAAATGCGCAAGCCGGAAAACTTGACGAACCGGACTCCGATCAGCTGATCCCGTCATGAACCAGTCGATATGTTCGGCAAGGACTGCCGGGAGGTGGTTTGATGTTTCCGCGCCAAGCCTTGGCCACCGCCGTGCGCTATGGTTTGCAACGCTTGCCGCCGCCGTGGCCTTGTTGTTGCCGGGATGCGACTCGATGCCGGTTCGCGATGTTAAGGACCTGGCATTCAAGGTACCGGAACGATGGAGTACTAGCGCCCCTATCGCCGAACCCGTGGCGAATGCATGGCTGGCGGTATTCGACGACGCCCAATTGACGGCCATGGTGCAAACCGGTTTGGCCAATAACTTCGATCTTCAGGCGGCCAGCGCTCGTGTCGACTCCGCGCGCGAACAAGCGGTCGTTGCCGGATCGGGCCGGTGGCCGCAATTGTTTTTCTCGCCCGGTTACCAGCGCGGTAAAAACCCCGACGGCAGCGGCAGCGCCGAATCCGGCGCGTTTAGCGCACTGTTTAATTTCAACTGGGAGCTGGATGTCTGGGGACGCATCAAGGCCGGGCAGCAAGCCGCCACGGAAGAGGCCATGGCAAGCAGCGGCGATTATCGTGCCGCACGCTTATCGCTGGCGGCACGGATTGCCCAGGTTTATTTCGAATGGCTGGAGGCGCAGTTACAGGTCGAGGTTGCCGCGCAGTCGGTCAAAGACAGGGGCGTCATCGTCAATTTAGTCCGCGGCCGTTTCAACAGAGGCCTGACCAGGGGGCTCGATCTGCGCTTGGTATTGACCGATCAATCCAATGCCGAAGCCCAACTTGCTCAGGCTCGCAATGACGTTCAAAGCTTGGGCCGGCGTCTGCAGACGCTGTTGGCTCATTATCCCGACGGCGGTTTAACGCTGAAAAACCCCTTACCGCAACCGCCGCAGATTTTAAGCAGCGGATTGCCGGCCGAGTTGCTGGGCCGAAGGCCCGATATTGCCGCCGCCTTTAAGCGTTTGCGCGCCGCCGATGCCCGTCTGGAAAGCGCCGAAAAGGCCCTGTTGCCCCGCGTCACGCTGACAGCCGCCGGCGGCACCGGGAGTCTGGCCCTGACCGAGCTGATAGATCCGCGCGCGGCGGCCTGGAATCTGGCCGCCGGCTTGGCGCAGCCGCTGTTTACCGGCGGCAGGCTTCAGGGAGAAATTCGACTCAACGAGGCCAAGGTGCGGGAGGCTTACCATCAATATCAAAGCGTGGCGCTGAATGCTTTTCGCGAAGTGGAGCAAGCGCTGGCCGCCGAATCCTGGCTGCGGGAGCAGGAAAAAGCCTTGCGGGAAGCGGTTGACCAAACCCAGGCCAGCCGCAAACTGGCGGTGTATTCCTATCAACAAGGCCTAATCCAAATCCTGACCCTGCTCGACAGCTATCGCAGCACGCTCAACGCCCAGAGCGCCCATCTGGCGGTACAACGGCAATTACTGAACAATCGAATCAATCTTTACTTGGCATTAGGCGGTGCTGTTTGAATGCTCGAAAATCCTTTTTGAAAACACTGCTGCCTGTGGCGATCTTGTCGGTTTCCATCGTCGCGGCCTGGGCGATGATTGCGTCGCGGCCTGGCGCCATGCCGCCATCGGTAGAGCCGGCGCCACCCAGTGTCGAGATTGAGAGCGTTGCGCCGAAAACCCTGCGGCTTAATGTGATGTCGCAAGGCGTGGTATCGCCGCGCGAACAAATCGACCTGATCGCGGAAGTGGCCGGCAAGGTGGTACAGGTTCATCCGGCGCTGGTGTCCGGGGGCTTTTTCGCCGCCAACGACATATTGTTGACGATAGACCCGCGGGATTATGACTACGCCATCGTTGCCGCTCAGGCCAAAGTTGCCGAGGCCAAGCGGGTGTTGATCAACGAACGGGCTCAGGTCGAACAGGCCGATAGCGAATGGCGGGCGTTGGGCGAAGGCGAAGCCAGCGATTTGGCGCTACGAAAACCGCAACTGGCCGAAGCGGAGGCCAAACTGCAAGCCGCGGAAGCCGATCTGGCCAAAGCGAGACTCGACCGAAGCCGTTGCGAATTGCGCGCCCCTTTTTCAGGCCGAGTGCTGAGCAAGCAAGTGGGGCGAGGCCAGTTTTTGGCATCCGGCAGTGCGATTGCCAGAATCTTTGCCAATGACGTCGCCGAAGTGCGTTTGCCGGTCGGTATCGAGCAACTGGCTTTTCTGGACTTGCCGCTGGGGAGCCAGGCTTCGGTGCCAGGCCGTTGGCCGAAAGTAGCGTTACATGCCGAAGTCGGCGGCAAACCTCGGTATTGGCAAGGGCGTATCGTTCGTAGCGAGGCCGCACTCGACTCAGCCAGCGGGCAGTTATTTCTGGTGGCTCAAATCGATCAGCCCGATCAAGTCACTCCGGAGCGCGCGCCCTTGCTTAGCGGCTTGTTCGTGCAGGCCGAAATCGAAGGCGTTCTGTATCAGGGTTTGTTTGCTCTGCCGCGCTCGGCATTAAACACCCTGCAGCAGGTCAAACTGGTCAACGCCGAGCAGCGATTGGCGTTTCGGCAAGTGGAAGTGCTGCGCAGCGAAGCGGATCGGGTTATCGTCAAGTCGGGCCTCAATCCCGGCGATCGGGTGGTGGTATCGGAAATGCCGATGCCGGTGGAGGGGATGCGGGTGAGCGTTGCCGCCTCCGAAGTTGCCGTTACGCCATGAGCCATCCCATGAAACCAGCGCCAAAGTCATCCAAGTCAGGCGGATTGCTGGCTTGGTTTGCCGGCAATCCGGTCGCGGCCAATCTGTTGATGCTGTTGATATTGACCGGCGGCGTGCTGGGTATGATAGATGTGGACAAGGAGGTGTTCCCGCGCTTCAGTCCGCATCAAATCGAGGTGACTGCCATTTTTCCCGGCGCGGGGCCCTCGGAGGTTGAGGAGTCGGTGTGCATTCCGATCGAAGAGGCGGTTCATGATGTGCCGGGTATCAAGCATCTGCATGGCGAAATCAGGGGAGACACCTGTACCTTGGGCGTGGAGATTTTACCGGATCGTGACCGGGAACAAATGATGTCGCTGGTTCGCGGCCGGGTGCAAGCCATTCAGCGGCTACCGAAGCAACTGGAAAAAATCGACGTGCTGCCGGTTGACCGCAAGGATGACGACGGCGTGATCTGGGTTGCCCTGCACGGCGCTACCGATGCGTTTAGCCTGCAGCAATACGGCGACCGGATACAAGCGCAATTAGCCGTCATTCCCGGCGTCAGCCGTGTCCGCAATTACGGCGAGATCGGTTACGAAATCGGCATTGAGGTTTCGCCGGAACAGTTGCGCAAGTATCAGCTTACCTTGGACGAAGTGACTCAAGCCATTCGCACGGCTTCGGTCGAATTGCCGGGTGGTTTGGTGAAAAATCCGGATGGCGAATTGTTGTTGCGGGTTAATGGCCGGGCTAAAGACGCCGACGCTGTCGGCGCCTTGATCATCAAGACGCTGCCGGATGGCAATCGGCTGAGACTGGATCAAGTTGCCATGGTTAAGGATGGTTTGGAAGAGCGCTTATACACTTGGCGGCATAACGGGCAAACCGCGCAAGGTTGGGAGATTCATACCGAGCAGGACAGCGTGGCGGTTGCCAGGCAAGTCAAGTCCGCCGTTGAAGAGATGCGCGGCGGATTGCCGGAAGGTTTGCGCCTTATCACCTGGTGGGACGATTCGCAAGCCTACGATGAACGCATCGGCACTTTGCTGGAAGACGGTTTGAGTGGTTTCGTGCTGGTTTGTCTGGTACTGACCTTGTTTCTGCGGCTGCGGGTGGCGTTGTGGGCCGGCGTGGGGATTTTCACTTCGGTGCTCGGCGCGTTTTGGCTGATGCCGGCTTTGGGCTTGTCGCTGAATATGCTGTCGCTGTTCGGCTTTTTATTGGCGATGGGCATTTTGGTGGACGACGCGATCATTATCGGCGAAAGCGTTCACAGCCGGCAAACCGAGGGCGGCGAGACGCCTTTGGCTGCCGCGGTCAACGGCGTAAAAGCCGTGGCACTGCCGGTGACCTTGTCGGTATTGATCGTGTTGGTGGCGTTTTTACCTGGACTTTTCCTGCCGGGTTGGGCGGGGCAGATGATGCGGCCGATCTGTCTGATCATGATTTTAACCCTGGTGTTTTCGCTGGTCGAAGCCCTGTTGATCCTGCCCTCGCATTTGGTGGCCGGCGTAGAGTCCCCGTCCCGTCCGTCGCGGCTACAAAGCTTGCGGACTCGGCTCAATCGCGGGCTGGACGATTTCGTCGATAGGGTTTATCGGCCGCTACTGAATGCCGCCTTGAACTGGCGCTATGTGACGGTGGCTTTATTTGCCGGATTGTTGATCTTGTGTGCCGCCCTGGTATCCAGCGACCGGGTGCGGCAATCGATCAACCCCGATGTCACCAAAGACAGTTTCTGGGTGTCGATTCAGCTGCCACAGAGTGCGCCTTATAGCGAAGCCAAGGCCCTGGCCACGAGGGTCGAAACCACATTGTTCGCCCTGCGCGACGAATTGGACGGCATCGGGCCAGCTGCAACCGGTGGCGCCCCGGCGGCGGGCAATGAGCATAGCGTCATCGTCGGTGTCGAAACCATTATTTGGGAGCATGGCGCCGGTATCTGGCTGGAGTTGTCCGCGGCAGGCCGGCAACGCATCAAGGTTGAAGACTTTATCCGCGACTGGCGGCAGCGGGTCGGCGATATTGGCCGCGGCAAAGTCGATTTTATCTTTAAGGAAGGCGACGAGCCTTACGACATCGAGCTGATGTTGGGCGCTACCAATCCCGAGGTTTTGGGGCCGGCTACCGAACAGCTTAAACGACAGATCCAGGCTTTCCCTGGGGTATACGATGTCATCGATTCCTCGGAACCCGGCAAACCGGAAATCCGTTTGAGCTTGAAACCGGAGGCGGAACGATTGGGGTTACGTCTGGAGCAATTGGCCGAGCAAGTCCGCAACGGCCATTACGGCGAGGAAGTACATCGTTTTATGCGCGGACGGAAAGAGGTCAAGGTGATGGTGCGTTATCCCTTGGACGAGCGGCAATCGCTGGAGCAATTGAAAACCCAACCTATCCGCCTGCCGAACGGTGCCAGCGCCGCATTGGCCGACCTGGCCGAAGTCGAGGTGATACAAGGCTATTCGCGAATCAATCGTGAAGACAGGCAGCGGGTTTTGAAAGTGCAAGCACGGGTCGATCCGACTCAGGCCGATGTCAATGGCATTTATGCCGCGCTGGAGAAGGAGATTTTTCAACGCTTGCAAAAGTCATTTCCCGGCGTGGACATTAAAATCGGCCAACAGCGGCAAGAACAAAAACAGTTATTGGCGGCCTTTACCAAAAACACCCTGCTGGCATTGCTGGTCATTTATGCGCTGATCGCCGTGCCATTCCGCTCGTACAGCAAACCGCTGATTTTTCTGCTGGCGGCGCCGGTGGCGTGGAGCGGAGCGGTGCTGGCGCACTGGGCGACCGGTTTGCCGTTGTCCATGGAATCCCTGGTTGGCATGATTGCCGCCAGCGGCGTGGTGGTTAATGACAGCTTGGTGCTGCTGGATTATCTGCGCCAGCATGGCGATGAAGAATTGCCGGGAGAAATGCTGATAGTCGCAGCCTGCACCTCGCGGTTTCGGCCGATTTTGCTGGCTTTTCTGACAAACTTTGCCGGCTTTTTGCCGACCCTGCTGGAAACCAGTCCGCAAGCGCAATTTTTGATTCCGATGACCTTGTCATTATCGGCCGGCCTGTTGATAGGCATGGCCGCCAGTCTGATTTTGACGCCGGCATGCTATGCGATTTTAGGCGATTTTGACGGCCGAAACATCGCAGCGCTTCGGGCTGCCAAGCGGATTTAGATCACTTCAATATACCAATCGCTCGAAGTATTGTTGCTTTGCTAAAACGGGCAATTCGGCCGCGGAAATGGGCCAATAGCGCTTCGCCACCGAGATGAAATCGGGCAAAATCGATATTGGGGGCAAAAAATGCCGCGGCCGAGAGGATTCGAACCTAAGGAGCGGCTAGTCCGGCGGTTTTATTGGCGGGCCTTGGCATAACGCCCCAGTCGCATCAACCGTATTCGGCGCATTTCAGCAAGGCTTCAAATTGCTCGATAGGCACCGGTTTGCCCAACAAATAGCCTTGATATGCCATGCAGCTGTTGCTTTTAAGGAAAGCCAGTTGTTCTTCGGTTTCCACGCCTTCGGCGATGACGTTCAGACGGAAGTTTTTTGCCATGCCGATAATGGCTTGCACCATCGCCGCGTCATTGGGATCCGAGGCAATATCGCGGACAAAGCTTTGGTCGATCTTGATCTGGTCGATAGGCAGTTGTTTTAGATAGGACAGCGATGAGTAGCCGGTGCCGAAGTCGTCCAGCGACAAAGGGATGCCGAGAGCTTTCAAGGCCTGCATTTTGACCACGATTTCTGAAACGTCGTCGAGTATCACGCTTTCGGTCAACTCCAGCTTCAGGCGCGAAGCGTCTATGCCGTGAGCCCTGATCGCCGCCTCAACCGATTCCACAAAATTCGGCATCCTGAATTGATGGGCGCTGACATTGATGGCCAACTGCAATTGACGTGTTTGTTCATTTTTGTTCCACTCCGCAAGTTGCCGGCATGCCTGATCGACGACCCAGTGCCCTATTTCCACAATCAAGCCACTTTCTTCGGCAATAGGGATGAATTGCGCCGGCAACACCAGGCCGCGCCGAGGATGCAGCCAGCGAATCAAGGCTTCCGCACCCAGGGGCCGGCGGTTGTTGTCCAGCTGAATCTGATAATACAACTGCAATTGCCGATTGGACACGGCATTGCGCAAATCCGACTCAAGCGCTACTCGGGTTTCCACGGCCTGTTGCATCAGCGGATCGTAAAAACGTACCGCATTCCGCCCGGCATTCTTGGCCTGATACAAGGCGATGTCGGCACGTTTGAGTACGTCGTTGACCGATACGGCATTGCCTTGGAATAAACATACGCCGATGCTGGGCGAACTGTGGTGTTCATGGCCTTGAATGCGATACGCCACGCTTAGGGTGGAGCGAAGTTTCTCGGCGATCAGGGCAATTTTGGGAGAGGCGTCTTTAGCCGTCTCGCCGGCTTCCTCGATCAGCACCACAAATTCGTCTCCGCCAATTCGCGCCACGGTATCGGTCTCGCGAACGATGAAATTGATGCGTTCGGCAACCTCTATCAGCATCAAGTCGCCATAATCATGGCCCAGGGTATCGTTAATGGTCTTGAATTTGTCCATGTCGAGAAATAACACGGCGCCAAACAGCCGGCTGCGTTCCGATGCGGACTGCGCATGCTGGAAACGATCCAGCAGCAGGCGCCGGTTGGGCAGCTTAGTCAAAGGATCGAAGAAGGCCAGGTTGCGAATTTCCTCCTCGGCCTGCTTACGCTCCGTGATGTCCTTAAAAATGGCGACATAGCCGATGGTTTCGTCGCGGGTATTTTTCAATACCGTAATCGTTAGCCATTTGGGATAAACCTGTCCGTTTTTGCGTCTGTCCCATATTTCCCCGGACCAGGAGCCATTGTCCAGCAATTGCTGCCACATGCTGGAATAGAAGGTCTCGTCATGCTGGCCGGAACTGAGGATGCGCGGATTTTTGCCGAGCACCTCGTCCGAACTGTAGCCGGTGATTTTCTGGAAAGCCCGGTTAACGCGAAGGATATTGCCGTCGGCATCGTTAACCATGATGGCGGCATCGGCTTCGAAGGTAACCGCGGCAATATGCAGGGCTTCCTCGGCTTTCTTGCGCTCGGTAATGTCCCGAAAAAAAGCGAATAGCTCCTGCGATTCCGCCATATAGGTGACGGAGACTTCAAAAATAATCTCATGTCCGTCCTTATGCCGATGCCGGGTTTCGAACAGATCGTAGCCTTGATCAAGAATATGAGTGAGATGGGTGTCCACTTCCGAGGCGTTTTCCTGGGCCTCCAATTGGCTGATATGCATGTTTTGCAGTTCGTCAATCGAATATCCCGACATATCCGCGTAAGCCTGGTTGGCTTCCAGCAAGTTGCCCTGCAGATCGGTCACCCAAAAACCGTCATGGGCCGTGTCGATCACCATCTTGTGCCGCCTGGATAAGAGTTCCGCGTCTTTGGATTGATTCAATTCCAGCGCGGATTGTTCGCGGTAACGGTGCAAAGCCTCGATCGAAAAGCAGACGATGATGCCATCCATCAAAAACACCAGGTTCGGCCAAAACGAGGCGCGCAACACGTCTAGGGAAAACACGTAGTAAGGCGGGGTGAATATATAAGTGGCAAATACCAGGCCTATGAGGGTGGCGAGCAAGCCTGCCCTGTGTCCGCCAACCAGGGCGGCAATCGTGACGGAAGGGAAAAAGGTGACGTACTGCAATCCGGCATCGACGGGCGCAATCGCCAAGCGCAGCAACAAGGCTAGCCCCATCAGCACCACGGTTAACAAATAATGCTGAAAACAACCGCGTTTATTGGGAAACAGGACAGGATAGCGGTCGGTTATTTTCTGTTTTAAATAATGGGCGAATGCCGTCGGATTTTTTACCATATGCAATTTCAGTCCATTTCGTTTGGGCTATGGTTGTTTACGTTGTTTGTTGGCGCGGTCGGGTCAACTTGGCCGGCTTGCTTTTAAATCGGTATGCAAAACTGGCAGTCCAACCGTTACGTGAAAATAAACCGCGCTAACGACAAACATTTACTTTAATTAAATCGATGCTTGTTGGTGTGCCTTAAACAAAATATCTGTGCACAAAAAACCGACTTTATTAAAGGGTATTTTACGGTAGTGGAGAATGAAATTGAAAGCAATGACGGTCAAGCCGTTATGCGAGGCAGTTAAGAAAATTTAGATCTCGGCGGGGATGCCGTTGAAAGAAGCAGCCGGGAGCTGCCCGTATTTATGTGGGGAATGGCGCGCCCGAGAGGATTCGAACCTCTGGCCTCAGCCTCCGGAGGGCTGCGCTCTATCCAGCTGAGCTACGGGCGCGTTGTGAACAGCCGGCATTATAAAAGGAAACGCCGAGAAAGTCATTGCCGTTACCGGCTCAATCGCCGGTTTTTGGCTGGTTTAATTTCGCCAACAACTGTTTTTGCCGTTTCAGGCGTTCGGCTTTTTCGGCTTCCAGCTTGACCAGGCGCCGGTTTTTGGCGTCATAGCGGCGTCTGGCCTGATCCGCGTCATCCCGGTTCCATGCCGGCAGCGTTGATATTTCCATGCTGATGCAACTGACCGGACAAGGAGCGATACACAGCTCGCAACCCGTGCATTGCGCGGTGATGACGGTATGCATGTATTTGGATGCGCCGAGTATCGCGTCGGTCGGGCAGGGCGGGATGCACTTGGTGCAGCCGATGCACTCGGCCTCGTTGATCACCGCCACCAGACGCGGACGTTCGACGCCGAATGCCGGATTAAGCGGCTTGGCGGCAACGCCCAGCAAATCTGCCAGCTTGGTGATGCCTTGTTCGCCGCCAGGCGGACATTGATCAATGTCCGCCTGGCTTTGGCTGATGGCCTCGGCGTATGGCTTGCAGCCTTGATAGCCGCATTTTCGGCATTGGGTTTGGGGGAGGAGGGCGTCGATTTGTTCGGCTAGTGACTCTGGCATTGCAGTTTTATGTTGATTGGCATGGCGTCGCGGTTTCGGTTATCAGGCCGTGCGACAGTGCAGATTGTACTCAATTACGATATTGGCGACAAAAGTCGGGGTAAGTGTTGGGGCATTTTGCTTTAGTTGGTCAATTTCTGCATCCGTGCAGCCGAAAGAACTTCCCAAGCAAAGCTTGATAGAACGGAAATCAGGCTTGTAAAAAAATGCCTTTCAGTTCTTCGGGTACTAACGCGTAATTCCGCCAAATGCGCTCTACATCGTCCTGATGATGCGGGCCAAAACGATTTGGGAATTTCTTCAACAATGCCACGCCATCGGTCATTTCGGCGCGATGCAAGGAGGCTACAGCCTGAATCACCAGTAACAAGTTATCGTCGGCGATGGGGGCATCCCGCTCCAGATAATCATTGATCATATTGGCAAGCTCGATCGACGGCATTTGCACCGGCAGGAACAAAATCCACTTTTCGATTTCATGATCGGAAGTAGTGCGCATCACATCTCCCAGTATTTTGTACATGGGTTTTTCGCAACGGGAATAGGCCCAGATATAATTCAATACCCAACCTCTATCGTCCTCCGTCAGGCTGCCCATCTGTAAAATCGGTTCCGCCTGGCGGCGCAGTTCCTCGGCGATTTCGGTTAGCTGGTATTTGCCGATAAAATCGCTGGCCAAGTATTTCAGATTTTTATGGCTTTTGGATTCTATCCAGGTGCTAAGGATATTGACGATTTCCTTGGGCCGCATATTAACCAGTGTGTCGAAAAAATCCATGCTTTCGGTGAAGGTATATTCGTTGCTTTCCGGCCGCGCTGGATACATTAGCGTCGGCGTCTGGTTGATCTGGCTGGCTATCTCCTTCAATAAGCGAAAAACTTCGACGGGCGTCAATACGCTATACGCTTGCAGCGCTTGATAGACCTGCTCTTGGCTATCATGCAGCAGATTTTTCAGAATCTCCTCGCGAAATAGATGCGAGGTATATTCATAGGTCAGGCCGATGACCACCGCAACGATCAAGGCAATTGAAAAGTGCTCGGCCCAGTTCCGCAGAACTTCCGGCAGCATGGGTTCAAAATACTTCAGAAAAAAAGCCGTTATCAAAATAATGCCGAAGATAAGAAAAGGAACGGCGGCATGACTGGTGTGGTTTTTGGATCGCATGGTTTTCCTCAAAGGGTTTTCGGTTTGCAGACGTGGCGATGAGAGGGATGGCCAGCCTGCTGCGGGTTTGATATGGTTATTTCCGACCTTATCGGGAGCTTGGTGTGGATACGCTCGCGTAGATAGGGTTCGCTCGAAGAAATATTGGTGTTGTAGCCATTATGTTCTCTCTGGCTTAAGTGTTTATTAAATCCGACTGGGTTTGGAACCTAGAGCCTGATGGGTGTGGTTTTGTTCCCGTTGAATTGCGCCATGCTGAGGATGTAGGCGGTGCTTTTTAGGTATGTTTTTTGTGTCGCTGTCGCGACGGGTTGATTTAATCGGGTTCTCGCACCCGAAGGCGAGGTACTTTCTTTTGCGCCGCCAAAAGAAAGTACCCAAAGAAAAGGCGGCCCGGATGCCGCTTATTCCCTGCGCTCCTCGCTTTTGAATGGGGTTGCCGGAAGGGGCTTCCTGCCCCTTCGTCAACGCGATGCGTCCCTGCATCGCCCCTGCGGGCTGTTCCGTTCAAAAGCTCCGGTGCTCGGCGCGGCAAACGGGATAAAACCGTTCCGGCGGCGAATACTTGTAAAAAGCGAAGGCATGAGATAGTGCTGATAAACAGCTTGTCAGCTCTCCATAGCGGCAGCTGGCTTTCGACCCAAACCCGTCTTGATAAAAGTTGTTTGAAAGGCGGGTTAGGGGTAAGTAACAGACATTCGTTATATAAAAAGAAACCGTATTTCAGCCTATATGGATATATGGTTAGCGTTCAGTGGGGAATCGCTAAAACAATTGTCTAGAATAAGCCAATCAGGGATGATATGCAGAAACTATTTAATTACTTATTAGCCCTAGGAATCCACGAAATGAAGCTGTGGAAATTTTTGGCTGGAGCGGTAGCTGTTGTTGTCGTGGCGATCACAACAATAAACTTTTTGGATCGAGATTTCCTGCCTCGAATGGTTCTTAATATTGCGGAGCTACCCGAAGCGGTTGAGGTGATAGACTTCGGTGACAACTCAGTGATCGGAAACCAGCTTTTTGTTAACCATTGGCTTCTTCGGTTGAAGGCAGGAACTCTTCCATGGTTGCTGGCCGGCAATTTTTATTCACCATGTAGCACCGGCTCGACCCAGGCAATTAAGCTGTCTGCTCTGCTAAACAGCCATAAATCTTTTGACTACACTCAATGCTTTCAGTACAGCGCTGAGCATCATGCAACCTTCATATATCTCAACACATCACAAGAGATGGCATTAGTTGAGTATCAGTCAGATTAAAGGGCTAACAATTACAAACAAAGAGGTTGGAGTTAGTCCAATGACGCATAACTTCAACGTTAAGCGACTGCTTTCTAGTGAATACCTGTTATCAGGGAGACAATATCGATAGACAGCTTTTGGCCGACCAAGGCGTTCAAAATCTGGCTGGGTATGTATCGGAACTGGTGGTGGTTTTGCGATTGAAATGCCTGGCGGTTTTGAAGTCTGAATCAGGGGGGCGGAATACGCAATCTATTTGATTTAATGTGAAAATCAGTTGTTTTTCGATGATGTAAGCCCGGTAGGGCAGCACCGCTGTTTGTGCTCACGCGGATTGAAATGGTGGGCAAATTTGCCCACCCTTATATTCGATTCCGCCTTGAAAAAGCGGCAGAATCCCCGACTGATCATCGGGAGGGCGGTGGAGAAGACGTGCCCACCCTGAGGCTTGAAAGCCTGCCTTGTAGATAGTTCTCTCCATCG